>Ga0209692_10000181_pt1 | contig 201799 bp, 177 predicted proteins | sample tdDd472_FD_187129 | JGI IMG/M metagenome (GOLD analysis project Ga0209692, IMG submission 187129) | Marine sediment microbial communities from the Atlantic coast under amendment with organic carbon and nitrate - tdDd47.2 (SPAdes)... | ecosystem: Environmental > Aquatic > Marine > Coastal >... | reverse complement strand
GCTTCGCCTCTAACCCAACCTATAAAAAGAAAAAGCTTGATCATAGGATGGGTTAGCTTGAAAAGCGTAACCCATCAATACCAATTAAAATTTAAATCTTGAACTTGGTTTTAAGCTTCTTTTTCACTAATTCATTTTTAAGCTCAACATACTGCGGTAAGCCGTTTTTGTATGGCGGGTATGATTCGCCCTGAATCAGTGGCTGTAGATATTGGCGGCATTCTTCGGTGATACCAAAGCCGTCGCGGGTAATGTAGCTGCGTGGCATCATCTTTTCCACATTGGCTACATCGGCTAATTTGGCTTCGCCAATCGTCCAACTGTATTTCTTGGTTTTCTTGCGCACGATAGTTGGCATCACAGCGTTTTTACCGGCATCAGCGAATTCAACAGCGGCTTTACCTACGGCATACGCCTGATCAACGTCCGTTGCAGAAGCAATATGGCGCGCAGCGCGTTGCAGATAATCAGATACTGCCCAATGATATTTGTAGCCAAGCTCATCTTTAATCATGTTGGCAACAACCGGCGCAACGCCGCCCAATTGTTTGTGGCCAAAGGCATCGGTAGTGCCTGCGTCAGCCAGGAAAGTCCCATCTTTATAAGCCGTACCTTCTGAAACCACAATCGCGCAGTAACCGAATTTCTTAACGGTGCGATCTACTTTCTTGAGGAATTTCTCTTTGTTGAAAGCAATTTCCGGGAACAGGATGATGTGCGGTGCGTCGCCTTCCTTTTCGCAAGCTAAACCACCAGCCGCTGCAATCCAACCAGCGTGACGGCCCATCACTTCCATGACAAAAACTTTAGTCGAAGTTTCTGCCATCGACTTAACATCGAAAGCCGCTTCGCGAATGGACACAGCAACATATTTGGCCACTGAGCCGAAGCCTGGGCAGTTGTCAGTAATCGGCAGATCGTTATCAACGGTTTTAGGAATGCCGATACAGGTAATCGGGTAACCCATGGTTTCACTTAACTGAGATACCTTATGTGCGGTATCCTGCGAATCGCCGCCACCGTTATAGAAGAAGTAGCGAATATCGTGCGCCTTGAACACTTCGATTAGTCGCTCGTACTCAGCTTTGTTTTCTTCAATGCTTTTTAATTTATGGCGGCAGGAACCGAAAGCACCAGATGGGGTGAACTTAAGGCCAGCAATATCTTTTTTCGATTCTTTACTGGTATCAATCAGCTCTTCGCGTAAAGCGCCGATAATGCCGTTTTTACCGGCATACACCTTGCCAATGTTTTTTGATGTGCGTGCTGTTTCAATCACACCACACGCAGTTGCGTTGATCACTGCCGTTACGCCACCGGATTGGGCATAAAAAGCGTTGTATTTTTTCTTAGCCATTATGTTTCCTCGTAAAGCTTGTGCTATTGGGCTGCTCATTCGATATTGCGCCGCAAAATTGACGCGATTTTACCTTATTTCGAGAATTATCGCTTCAATAGATGACGGATTTTTCTGCTTCGCTTATGATTATCCCCACATCTTAGAAACAACATCGATAACATGCATATTCATATTCTTGGCATTTGCGGCACTTTTATGGGCGGGATTGCCTTGCTGGCCAAACAGCGCGGTATTTCAGTCAGTGGCAGCGATCAGAATGTCTATCCGCCGATGAGCACGCAGCTGGAGCAGCAGGGGATTGAGCTGATTCAGGGTTTTGACCCTAAGCATATCCCTGAGCACACCGATTGTGTGGTGGTGGGTAATGCCATGTCGCGCGGTAATCCTTCGGTGGAATACGTGCTGGAGCAGGGCTTAACCTACCGCTCAGGCCCGCAATGGCTGGCTGAGAATATCATCCACGACAAATGGGTGCTGGCGGCGTCAGGAACCCACGGCAAAACAACCACCGCCAGTATGCTGGCCTGGATTTTGCAGTATGCCAATCTTGATCCGGGGTTTTTGATTGGCGGTGTGCCGGAGAATTTTGGTTTGTCGGCACGAGTGACCGAATCTCCATTTTTCGTGGTCGAAGCGGATGAATATGACACGGCATTTTTCGACAAGCGTTCCAAGTTTGTTCACTATCGCCCGCGTACTCTGGTCATGAACAATCTCGAATATGATCATGCGGATATCTTCCCCAATCTTGAAGCGATTAAAACCCAGTTCCATCACCTGTTGCGCATCGTGCCGGGCAACGGTCTGGTTATTTATCCGAAAGCTGATGCCAATTTGCAGGATGTGGTTGACCGTGGTCTATGGTCAGGCAAAGAGCTGATTGGCGACGAACAGGGCTGGCAATATAAGTTGCTGCAAGATGACGGCAGTCATTTCGAGGTGTATTTCGGCGGACAAAAGCAAGGTGAAGTAAACTGGCCTTTGATTGGCCTGCATAATGTGAACAATGCCTTGGCCGCAATTGCTGCAGCACGTCATGCAGGCGTTCCTGCCAGTCATTGTTGCGATGCTCTGGCTGAGTTTAAAAACGTTAAACGTCGTATGGAACTGAAAGGCGAGGCTGGTGGGGTGAAGGTCTATGATGATTTTGCCCATCATCCGACTGCGGTAAAAACCACGCTCGACGGCTTCCGCGCCAAAGTCGGCGAACAGCGCGTGATTGCGATTGTTGACTTGCGTTCAGCGACCATGCGCTCCGGGATTCATAAAGATACCTTGCTGGCTTCGCTGAAAGGTGCTGATCGAGTGATTATTCATAAGCCCGCTGAATTTGACTGGCAATTTCCAGTAGAGCAGGTCAATCAGTTCGATAGTCTGCAAATATTGCCCGATGTGGATTCAATACTGAATTCATTGAAGGAAATGGTACAATCGGGCGACAACATTCTTGTGATGAGCAATGGCGGCTTTGGTGCCATTCATCAGAAACTATTGCAACAATTGGCGGCTTAATGAGCGAATCTTCTTTAATGCACACGGGTTTGACGAAAAAAGGCAAAGCAATCACGTTGGCGGTGACCGGTGCTTCCGGCGCGCCCTATGCGTTGCGTTTGCTGGAGCAACTTGCACAGCATTATGACACTGTCTATTTAATGCTATCGAGCGCAGCCCGAGTGGTATTTGCCACAGAAGTCGAGGTGCAGGTCAGCAAGGCTCCGAGTGTTATTGAGAAAGAACTGTCACAACATTTAGGCATTGCCGAAGGAAAGATCAAGGCATTTTCCAGCGACAACTGGATGGCGCCGGTGGCAAGCGGATCCAGCGCACCCAAGCAGATGATTATTTGCCCTTGCAGCACCGGCACCTTAAGTGCCATTGCGCATGGTGCATCCGATAATTTGATTGAACGTGCCGCCGATGTAGTGCTGAAAGAACGTGGACAATTGTTATTGGTGCCACGTGAAATGCCTTACAACACGATTCACTTGCAGAACATGACCAAACTGTCGGAAATGGGTGTAACCATTATGCCGGCCTCGCCTGGTTTTTATAATGAACCCAAGACCATCGAAGACCTGGTCGATTTTGTAGTGGCGCGGATCCTTGATCATTTGGATATTGACCACACCTTAGGTCATAGATGGGGCTATTCCAAAGATTAGCATTAGTATTGAGTATTGTGCGAGGACAAGTCATGACTTGTCCTACTTTTTTAAGGGCAGTGCATACTCGCTCTTGGTAGGGGCAGACCAATGTGTCTGCCCAAGTTTCAGAATCATACAAATTTATAGGATGTGCCTTGGCACACCTAGACAAACACAACCATGGTAACTAAATGACAAAAGCATTATCCATTTCGAATTTAAGTAAAACCTATAAAAACGGTGTGCAGGCCTTGAAGGGGATTGACCTGGAAGTTGAGAAGGGTGATTTCTTTGCTTTGCTTGGGCCTAACGGCGCCGGTAAATCCACCACTATCGGTATTATCAGTTCGCTGATTAATAAGACCGACGGTAAGGTCGAAGTGTTTGGCCACGACATTGATAAAGACTTAACCAACGCCAAGAAAATGCTTGGTCTGGTGCCGCAGGAGTTTAACTTCAATATCTTTGAAGGTGTCGAGCAAATCATCTGGCAGCAAGCCGGTTATTATGGCATTGGTCGTAAAGAGGCGAAAAAGCGTGCCCAGCCTTTGCTTGAACAACTGGGTTTATGGGACAAGCGCAAAAGCCCGGCCAGAGAGTTGTCGGGTGGTATGAAACGCCGCTTAATGATTGCTCGTGGCCTTATTCATGATCCTAAGCTACTTATTCTGGATGAGCCAACAGCTGGCGTGGATATTGAAATCCGTCGCTCGATGTGGGAGTTCATGCAGGAACTGAATGAAAAAGGCACGACCATTGTGTTGACTACTCACTATCTAGAAGAAGCAGAAAGTCTTTGTCGCAATATTGCGATTATTAATCACGGTGAGATCGTTGAAAACACCAACATGAAATCGCTGTTGGCAAAATTAGATATGGAAACTTTCGTGCTGGATACCACGGGGTTACCGGAGCAGCTGCCGCACATTCAGGGCTACGAAGTGCGTCGTCGCGACGATACCACCCTTGAAGTGGATGTGCATAAAGGCGCTGGCGTGAATGGCGTTTTTTCAGCACTCAGCCAACAGGAAATTACCGTACTCAGTATGCGCAATAAAGCCAACCGCTTAGAGGAGTTGTTTGTCAGACTGACTGAAGATAAAGCGGGAGGGCAGGAATCATGAACTTAGTCGCATTTCAAACCATCGTCACCAAAGAAATTATCCGCTGGACTCGCATCTGGTCACAAACGTTGCTTCCACCAGCGATTACTATGACCCTTTATTTTGTCATTTTCGGAAACCTGATCGGCTCACGCGTTGGTGAAATGGGCGGCTTCGGTTATATGGAATATATTGTTCCAGGCCTGATTATGATGTCGGTCATAACCAGCTCATACGGAAACGTGGTGTCATCATTTTTTAGCGCTAAGTATCAGCGTTCGATTGAGGAGATGATGGTCTCGCCCGTATCTAACTGGGTTATTTTATTTGGCTTTGTCGGCGGTGGTGTTTTACGCGGATTATTAACCGGATTAATTGTTACCATCATTGCTTCTTTCTTTGTGGATTTGAAAGTCTACAATGCATTTGTGGTTATCAGCGTGGTCTTTTTGACGTCGGTCCTGTTCGCGATTGGTGGTTTTCTTAATGCGTTATTTGCACGCAAGTTTGATGACGTTGCCATTGTACCGACCTTTATTCTGACGCCGTTAACCTATCTGGGTGGTGTCTTTTACTCGATCAGTTTACTGCCTGAGTTCTGGCAAGGCGTATCGAAAGCTAACCCGATTATTTATATGGTGAATGCTTTCCGTTATGGTTTCCTGGGCGCCTCGGATATTGATATCACCGTTGCCTTCGTTCTCATCCTGGTATTCATTGTTGCGCTAACCAGCCTATCGATCTATCTTCTGAATCGAGGTACTGGACTTCGTGCCTGAGCAAGAAGCCAATCGCGTTATACCCATCTTCCCGTTACAGCGGGTTGTCTTTCCGGATAGTGTTCTCAGGTTACAAATATTTGAGCAACGCTATCTGGATATGATTGCCAAGCAGCTGTCGCAGCAACAAGGTTTCGGCGTTACCTTGATAAAGAAAGGCAATGAAGCAGGCATTCCTGCAACCCCGTTTGAATTTGGTACCTATGTCGAAATCGTCGACTTCGACCAGAAAGATAACGGCCTATTGCTCATCACCTGCATTGGCCAACAACGATTCCGTATCAACAGCCAAACCGTGATGCCTGACAAACTCATCACCGCCAATGTGTCCTGGCTTGACCCTTTAAAACAACGGGCAATAACTGACGATCAATCGGAGCTACTTCATTTACTCAGCGATCTGTCCAAGCATCCGCAAGTGGATATTCTGGATGTGCCTGAGCGCTGGACTGAACTTGGTTTTGTGTTGGAGCGGTTAACTGAATATATGCCCATTACCGAAAAACAAAAACAGGCAGTATTAGAGGAGTCTGATTTGGATACTCGTATCGCAATGCTCTATCAAATGTTGGGATGGTTAAAGTAAAATTGGAAGAGCAAGCTGAGGAAGAGTTAAAGCTGTCAAAATCTTTTACAAAAAATGCTTTAACAACCAAAAAAACGGATCGACTAGTTAACATTTCTCAACCAAATCAATTAGATAAAATTATTGGCACGGTTTATGCTTACTATATAGATGAACACAGCAATTGTGTTTTATCCCCAGCTAAATTCTATTGAGACTAGCACTCTGCTAGAAGCTGAATAGAAAACAGCTTATCAATGCGCAAGCCATTAGCCCACCTCACGGTGGGCTCTTTTTTTGTCCGAAAGAAATCTTCTGGTGCTGGAAAGTCGCTGTTAAATTGGTATCGGTGCGCTGGCCGACAACAGTACTTCATCTCTTTGTCTTTTGTACGGACAACTCATGAGCACGCAACGGGGCAGACCCTTGTCCCTACGATTGGGCAGGCACATTGGCCTGCCCCTACCAATACAGGTTGGAAGCAAAGTCTGCACCAAGCCCATCAATTAAACACACCTTTCTCAAGCTTGTCATTCCGTGCTACGACACGGAATCTGCTCTTTTCTCTTTGGCAGGCTGCCTCTACCAGAACTCATCGTGTGCTAAGTCGTTTGTACGGACAACTCATGAGTTGTCCCTACGTTCAGGCAGGCACATTGGCCTACCCCTACGAAAAGCGAGCAATGAGTAGATCAAAAAAGCCGCTTACTTTGCAGTAAACGGCTTTTGCATTTTTGAACTTAAGTCGATCAAGTCTGGATTACTGAGCGCCACCTCGTAGGCTGTTTAACTCTTGAATCCAAGTTTGAACTTTAGGTTCTTTTTCCGTCATGGCTGCTATCAAGCTTGACTGATACTGTTGCTGTTTTTTCTGCAGCTCGGCATCATTCATAATCGCTGTACGTGCTTGGATAAATTCTTTTTGATACTGGGTTAACTGATCTTGAATCATTTTTGCTTCTTCAGAATCTGGCTCAGTGTTTTGCAGTTTCTTTTGTAGCGCAACTACTTTTTCTTTTTTGTCTCTAGAAAATCCGGCTTCTGCGGCAGCTTTATCAAAGCTGGCTTGAAGAGCCTTCTGCTCTTTCTGCAGCTCTGGGTTTTCTTTGACCACTTGATCCTGAACACTGGCAAGCTTGGTTTGAATCTCCATCACCTTTTGCTGTGATGCCATTTGCGCTGGTTGCTGGGTTGCTGGTGGCTGATTAGCAGGCGGCTGGTTCGCTTGTACCGATGCAACTACAAATAAGCTAGCGATTGGTAGGGTGAGTAGTTTTGTTGTAAGTCTCATAAATCTCCTCATGCACAATATTGTGACTTTAAAATAAAAACTTTGGGCACAACGCGCCCTCATGACGTCCGACAGGTATCAGTTTGAGAGTTCAAAATTTCTTAAAAAAATGCGGCTTAGAACAATGTGATTAATTAGCCTGAAAGCACCACCTTTGCTAAAGGCTAAGCATGACGGGCACTATAGAGAGATATAGGGAATTATGCGTATACATTAGCTGTTTAAAAAAACCGGCAAGATTGCCGGTTTTTTAAACAGTAGAACTATAAAGATCGTGCTAGATGCGAGGATCAACATCCGCATCATAATCCACACCATCGACTTCAAAGCCAAAGAGCTTGAAGAATTCGTGCTGATAGCCTTTATAGTCTGAAATTTCATTGATATTTTCAGTGTTAGCAATCTGCCATAACTCTTCAACTTTTTGTTGAATCGAATCATCCAACTCTTTTAAGTCCAAACGATAGCGACGTGTATCATCATAAATAGCATCATCACCATACATCTGATCCATGATTAAGCCTTTAATCTGATGAATCGGATCTTCGTGAACTCCATTTTCCTTCATCACTTTATAGAGCAATGAAATATATAAAGGCATCACAGGAATCGCAGAACTGGCTTGAGTAACGACCGCTTTCAGAACGGAAACATTCGCTGTGCCATTGTATTTGTCTTGCAAGTTGGCATGAATCGCATGCGATGCGCGATCGAGATCTTCTTTCGCTTTACCGATAGTGGCGTGACCATAAATAGGCCAGGTCAGTTTCTTACCGATGTAAGTGTAAGCAACGGTCTTAACGCCATCGGCTAAAACGCCAGCTTCATCAAGCGCTTTCATCCATAGCTCCCAATCTTCGCCACCCATCACTTTGATGGTGTTCTGAATATCATCTTCAGTGGCAGGCTCAATGCTGATATCGTGAACAATACCTTTATCTGTGTTCAAGGTTTTTTCAGTAACCGCTTCACCGATAGGCTTTAATACTGACTTATAAACTTCACCGGTTTCTGGATCCTGACGACGAGGAGAAGCCAATGAGTAAACCACCATATCGATTTTCCCCATTTCTTCTTTGATGATTTTTATGGCATCTTCTTTGGCCTGATTTGAGAAAGCGTCACCATTGATGCTTTTATTCCATAAACCGGCCTTGTCGGCGGCGATTTCAAAACCACGATTGTTGTACCAGCCTGCGGTACCTGTCTTAGATTCAGTCGGTTCTTTTTCAAAGAACAAACCTAAGGTTTTCGCGCCGTAACCAAAGGCCGACACGATACGTGAAGCCAGGCCATAACCGGTTGAAGAACCAATGACTAAAACGTTTTTCGGGCCAGCATCAGCATTGGCTGGCATATTATTTTTAACATATTCAATTTGTTCATTAACATGAGCAACGCAGCCATGTGGGTGTGCTGTGGTACAAACGAAACCACGAACTTTAGGCTTAATAACCATAAAAACTAATCTCCGGACAAAAATATGGCGCTATTGTAACGTTTTTTGCGGCCAAAGAGGTACTACCAAAGCGAACGGGATTTGCCTAATATGAGACAAAGTTCAAATCTATGCTATTCTTCGATAACTCATTGAATTCATGGTTAAAAAATTATAAATGATTGGGGTTTAACAATGACAGACGGAACACTAGCGATAAAAAAGGGTGCCAATAAAGCTGGCGCAGGCTGTTTGACCGCGTTTGGGGCGATATTTTTCTGTGCTGGAGTGGGTATTTTCTTATGGGGCCTGGTCTCTATTTATGACGCTTATGAAGCCCGCGGTTGGCAACCAGTCGAAGCAACCATAACCCATGTTGAGCAGGTCATCTCTCGTGGCGACGACAGTACCACTTATGGCGTTAATGGTGCCTTCAAATACGAATACGCAGGCCAGACCTATACCTCAAGCCAACTCAACTTTTATACCGGCACCGATAATATTGGTGATTACCAGCAAGACTTTTACCGCAAGTTAAAGCGAGTTAAAGATAATCGAAAAACCATCACCGCGTACGTTAATCCCGATAATCCCAATCAAGCGGTCATCGACAAGTCTATCCGTTGGGGTATGCTGGGATTCCAGTCGATATTTCTGTTCGTTTTTGGTGGGGTAGGACTTGGCATCATGTTGTTTGGGCGCTATGCCAAAAAGAAAGCCAGCAAAGAACAAGAGTTGCAACAACTGTTCCCCGATGAACCCTGGAACTGGAAGGATGAATGGCAAACCAATCGGTTCAAGGCTACTACGGGAACTGGTTTTAAAGTCTTGCTTGGCTTCGCCATTTTCTGGAACCTGATCGCCATACCCGCTTCAGTAATGGCGATGATTGAATTTTTTAAAACCTTCGATTATCCAATACTGTTTGTTCTATTATTCCCGATAGTGGGTATTGGTTTAATGATTGGGGCCTATGTTGCTTTCATGCGCCATAAAAAATATGGCACCAGCGAACTGATTTTACAGCAAACACCGATCGCCATCGGTGGCATCAATCGCGGAACCATCGAAGTACCGAATGATAAAGCCAATGACCAATCTTTTGGCAAGCCGCTAGAGGCCGTCATAACCTTAACCTGCCAACGAAAAATAACCACAGGTAGCGGAAAGAGTCGTAGCACCAAAACAACCATTGTCTGGCAGGATGACCGCAGAGTTCGCTCCACGATAAAAGGACACAACACCTCAAGCTATGCTTTTGAATTTAAGGTTCCGGAAGGGCTTCCTCAATCTGATGACTCGAATCAGAATAACCGAGTAGAGTGGGTACTGCAGATCGAAAGGAAACAGCCTGGAATCGATTTGAAATTACAATTTATGGTTCCTGGATATGTGGTCGCGCATCGGGTTGCGCTTGAAGCAGCTGAAACGGATCTCTTTGCTTCAGGCTTTGATAGCTCAAGTGAAGCAGGATCAGGCGGCCAAAATCATTTAGGGAGCTGGAAAAATTTAGGCCTTGAAGACTCGATTACCTCGCAAGGTAATCGTTATTATTTTTCTGCATTTCGTCATGCCAGCTTCGCTATCAGTATGATTATTTTCGGTTTGATTTTCGCTTCGATAGGCATTGGGGTTAATGTATTCGGCGATGCCCCGATTATTTTCTTAATTGTATTTGGTGGCTTAGGCATATTGATTTTTATCCTCGGTTTAAGGCAATTAACCTATAAAAGTGAAGTGACCGTAAGAGGCGGGCAATTGCAAGTTTCGTCAGGTCATTTATTGATGTCTGCACCAAGAGTCATTCAACGCAGTGAGATAGAAAGTATCACAGCAAACAGTAACATGAGTGTCGGAAATAAGCAGGTTTTCCACGTTACCGCAAAGCTGACCGATGGCAGCAATGTCGTGCTGGCTAAGAACTTACTCATGCGCAGTGACGTTGAATCCTTTATCGAAAAAATAAAAAATGAAATAGGCATAAGGCAGGACTAGTACGAGTAATAATCTTACTGTAGGGGCGAGTTGCGCTCGCCCATCCGAAGGCGCTTCTATCTTTTGTACGGACAAGTCATGACTTGTCCCTACGTTCGAGTTACGCAGGCAGCGCCCCTACCAATCGCTCTTGGTATCAATTCAAACGATACTTCTGTTTATCATAAGCCCAGCTGGCAAATTGTGCATAAGCCAGCGCCAGCAATTCCTGCTCGGTGTCATGGCCCGATTCTTTGCCAAAATGCCCATCCGTGTATGGGTAAGTTATTGGCTGTTGATTAGGACGCAGAATAACCACTTCCTGCCCATCCCAATACGCCTGATTATCCCCATACTGCATGATGGCTCGGCCTTGATAATTGGTAGGCAGCTGAGTTAAGTCATGTCCCAGCATCGGTACCTGATGATCGATACCTAATAGCGAAAGTAAAGTGGGCGCCAGATCAATTTGACTAACCAGTGTGCTGTCAATTTTAGGCTCTATATCCGGGCTGATAATCAATGCTGGAATGTGGAAATGATTGATAGGCACCAGGGAATCGCCCCATACTCTGGCATCATGATCAGCAACCACCATAACTACAGAGTTTTCCATCATGCCTTTCGCTTCGAGTTCTTGTAGGAATTTTCCCAAAGCATAGTCTGCATATTTAACTGCGTTATTGACCGTCTGCTTAGGTTCTTCATAAAGCTCAATTTTGTCATCCGGAAACTCAAACGGCGTGTGGTTAGTGGATGTAAAAATCAAACTAAACTTAGGTTGTTCTGGTTTTGTTTGCAGATAGGTTAACGCCTGACTAAAAAGATCTTCATCACTAACGCCCCAGTTGCCGACAAAAGATGGGTTGGCATAATTATTTTGATCGATAGTCAAATCAAAACCATTGTTCAGAAAAAATCCCTTCATATTATCGAAGTGACTTTCGCCGCCATAAATAAAACTACTTTCGTAACCGTACTCTGAAAGAAGCCCGGCCAGGCTGAAAAAATTACCCTGTGCTTTAGGTAGCTTCAATACTGGGCGAGCAGGCGAGGGCAAAAAGCCAGTGGTAATGGCTTCTAAGCCACGCGCAGAACGAGTGCCAGTTGCATAAAGGTTTTCGAAGAACCAGCTTTTGTCGCGCCACTGATCGATATTAGGGGTTAAAGACTTCCCACCCAGGGATCCCACGAACTGAGCCCCTAAACTTTCTTCAACCACAATAATCAGGTTGCGCTTCTGAAAAGGCTGGCTTGGCGTCAGTTGATGCAAGCTCGGCATATCCGAAGGCACCAGTTGACCTAGTTCCTGCGATTGCTCGCCAATAATTTTCAACATGGTTGCTTCAGGGATTTCGCCGTAAAGTTTGGCAGCAGAAGATTCATTGCCCATTTGATACAGAGCATACATCACACTGTAGGTTGAATTCAGTGGCAAGGTATTAAGCATGCGGTCATTGGAAAAGGCGACCATTGCCGGGTTAATTGGGCGGTGCTGAATACCGGAGCGAGCGCCCAGCAACAGCAATGCCAGCAATGGCAGCATTAATAAAGAGCTGGCTGGGCTAAAAGTAGCAGTATCACCGCGATGGCGTCTTAGCCAATGACGAGTGAGCCAGCCAGTTGCGACTAACAGAAACATACCAACGACTAGCTCAATCAGGTAGCCATTGAACAACATTCCAAATACTTCATTGGGACTACTGAGATATTCGAAGAATAAACGATTGGGGCGTGTGTCGTACTCGCTAATGAAGGTCGGTGTCGATAGCTCCAGCAAAACCAGAACCAGCAATAACACCCAGCAATAGACCTTTATAGCTCTTGATAACCAATGACCTTTAAGCGGAGTCAGTGTATGGAGAGCCAAAGCCAATAGCGGCACGAAAAGCAGTTGCGACAAAGTCGCCAGATCAATGCGTAAGCCGCCGATAAAAATAGGCAGGATATCATCAGCTCCCTCAACTCGTGGCCATTGCCATAACACAAATGACAAACGAGAAAGCGTCAAAATAGCCAACGCGAGCAGGAAAAACTGCCCTAAAAAGCTAAGCTGTTTGCGAATAAATAGCGTCATGCGATTAAACCTGAATTGATATAGGTCAATCATGGGGCCTGCCAAGATTGCGACAATGGACAAAAGACCATAGCCCAGACAAGCGCTATTGGAGATAGGAACTTAAATAGGGTACATTTGTCTATACAGCGTCTTTTATGAAAATAAACAAGCTAAGGTATCACATTGAAAAGTAGCAAGATTTGGTTCTTAATCGCGTTTTTGACGATCATCATTGCATTCGATATTTCCGATCTCTATACCGATATCACTCTCAAAGCGAAAGTTGATCATTTATACGTCGAAGCCTTCATGATTCTGGTCACAGCGCTGGTCATCATCTACCTCATCATGCAGGTCATTAGCCAGCGAACGGCTGTGGCAGGCCTCGAAAAAGAACTGCAGGAAAGTAAACAGCTACTTCAGGAACAGAAATCGCAAATGCAGGAAGCGCGTAAAGAATACAGCGAAGTGATTCGCAAGCAATTCGACGAATGGAATCTGACCGGCAGCGAAATCGATACCGCTTATCTATTGCTCAAAGGCCTCAGCTTCAACGAAATTGCCGAAGTCCGCGGCATTAAAGAAAAATCCGTCCGCCAGCAAGCCTCGCAAATTTACCAAAAAGCCAACCTACCCGGACGCCACGCATTCGCCGCCTGGTTCTTCGAAGACTTTATGGGGTAGAAGGGCGCCATAATCTATTAATGTATTGTAGGGACACCGGCACTGCCTCTGCCAAGATGATAGGTTGTCTATCACTAAACTCTGTCATCCCGCGGTACCGAGGGCACTCCCTTCGGTCGCTTACCACGGGATCCAGTGACTTTAGTTTTTATAGGATGGGTTAGGCAGAGCCGTAACCCATCAAGAAGGGCAGATTCCAAATCTAGTTTGGAATGACAAACTTTATAGATAGTGCAGATCCCAGCAGGCAACCCCAAAACCTAGCGAACCGAATAGTAACGTCCAGCCCGATCTCGTTTCGCTAAAACCAATTGCCACAACTGACCATTCTTGGAGCGAAAAAATCCCGCACTGCAATGCAGGTAATATTTCCACATTAGATAAAAGCGCTGATCATATTTATCCGACAGCCTGTCCCAGGCATTGTTAAAATTTTGCCACCAGGCCATCACTGTCTTATCGTAATCAGGGCCAAAGTTGTGCCAATCCTCGATAACGAAGCGATCATCTAGAGCTTTGGTCATTTGTAACGCGGAAGGGATTTTGCCGTTGGGGAAGATGTATTTATTGATCCAAGGATCGATTCTGGCGATGGTGCGGTGCAGGCCGATGGTGTGCAATAAAAAGAGGCCATCATCTTTTAATAATCGCAAAGCAGTATCGAAATAAGTTGGATAATTTTTCGGGCCAACATGTTCAAACATACCGATGGAGACAATCTTATCGAACTCGCCCTCAAGTTCGCGATAATCCTTGAGCTCGATAGTAACCGGTAAACCCTCGCAGCGTTGGCGGGCTAATTTTTGTTGCTCCTTGGAAACCGTAACACCGTGCACCGAAACGCCATAATGTTCAGCCGCGTATTGTGCGAAGCCGCCCCAGCCGCAGCCAATATCGAGAACTTTCTCACCAGGTTGTAATTCCAGCTTACGGCAAATCAGATCAAGTTTAGCGATTTGCGCCTGTGCAAGATTATCCGCCTTCGCCCAGTAACCGCAGGAATAGTTCATGGTCGGATCGAGCATCGCCTCGAAAATATCATTGCCAGTATCATAATGCTTCTCGCCGACTTCATAAGCGCGGGCACGCTTCTGGCGATTAACAATCTTCTGAAGCAGCGCCTCGCCAATCACCCTGAGCCGCGCCATCCCCGTCAACTTCTGCTCAATATCGGCACTGAGCAAACGGGTAAACAGCTCATCCAGAGCAGCGCAGTCCCACAAACCATCCATGTATGCCTCGCCCAGACCCAGCGAACCCTGGGTCAGAATACGGCGATAGACCTGCGAGTCTAAAACCTGAATATCCCACGGGTTAGAACCGTTAAAACCAACGCCAGCCTCAGCTGCTATATCCACCAGAATCGCAGGTGCCTCCAACTGAGCGCGCGAATGACTCGATACATCGTTCACATTGACCTCCTATCAAGCTGCCCCTCCGCAAATACAGTAACGTAAGGCTAATCAAAGATGCAAGTGAGTAGATCATCATTCCTGTTGTAGTGTTGAGAGGCGTTTGCCATATCACATGCCAATCATCCCTTGGTAGGGGCTCAGAACCTGCCCTTTGGGGGCCTGTGTGCGCCTGAAAGATTAAAGGCAGATCCTGAATCTAGTTCAGGATGACAAGCCTTAAAGGGAAGTGGCAACCCAAAAAGCGTGTCATTCCGTGCTACGACACGGAATCTGCCTTTGATCTTTTGGGCAGGCACACAGGCACTGCCCCTACCACGATACACCAGGGCAAAGCCCCCGAACCCCCAATCAATTTCACACGCCTTTCATTCGAAAGTGTTATCCTCTTAGCATTAACAAATTACTCCAAGGAGACGTTCATGAAAGTAGCCGCTTATGCAGCTCCCTCAGCAACCGAAGATCTTGCTCCCTTAGACATCGAACGCCGCGCCGTTGGCGAAAACGATGTGCTCATCGATATTGAATACTGCGGCGTCTGCCACAGCGACATCCACGTTGCCCGCGACGACTGGGGCGGCACTCAATATCCCATCGTCCCGGGTCATGAAATCATCGGTCGCGTACTCGAAGTAGGCAAGGGTGTTTCCGAATTCAAAGCCGGTCAATTAGTCGGTGTCGGCTGCATGGTTGATTCCTGCCGTCATTGCCACTCCTGCGACGAAGGCCTGGAGCAATATTGCGAAGAAGGACTGGTCGCTACTTACAACAGCGAAGACCCAGTCTCTGGTGGCATCACCCAAGGCGGTTACTCCGACAAAATCGTGGTCGACAAAGACTTCGTCCTAAGCGTCTCCGAAAAACTCGACACCAAAGCCGTCGCGCCTCTCTTATGCGCAGGCATCACAACCTATTCACCGCTACGCCAATGGAACGTCAAAAAAGGCGATAAAGTCGGCGTCATCGGTTTAGGCGGCCTCGGCCACATGGGTGTCAAACTGGCCAAAGCCATGGGCGCGCATGTCGTCATGATCACAACCTCGCCCGACAAAGGCAAAGACGCTAAACGCCTCGGCGCCGATGAAGTCCTAATCTCCAAAGATAAAGACGCCATGAAACAACAGGCCAACAGCTTCGACTTCCTGCTCAACACAGTACCGGTACCGCACGACGTCAATCCGTATGTCGCACTACTCAAACGCGACTCAACCATGGTCATCGTCGGCGCCATCGCACCATTGCCCGACATCCACGGTGGTGGCCTGATCATGAAACGTAAACGCATCGCAGGCTCATTAATCGGTGGCATTAAAGAAACCCAGGAAATGCTCGACTTCTGCGCCGAACACAACATCGTCTCCGACGTCGAAATGATCGACATCCAAAACATCAACAACGCCTATGAACGCGTCATCAAATCCGATGTTAAATACCGCTTCGTCATTGATATGAAATCATTGAATCAATAGTCGTCATAAATCGTAGGGGCGAGCTGCGCTCGCCCGACCCTGAACTCAGCAATTCTTCGGTAGGGGCAGTGCCAATGTGCCTGCCCTAAAGATCAAGAGCAGATCCTGAATTAAATTCAGGATGACATGCCTTGGGGCATTTGCACACTCTTTAAGGTTTGTCATTCCGTGCTACGACACGGAATCTGTTCTTTGCTCTTTTCTCTAGAAGAAATGACTCAACTGTCTCGGCGGGCCAAGGCCCGCCCTACACCGTGCTAAATGCAAACCGGAAGTAGGGTGGGCCTTGGCCCACCAAATAACGGCAAACGTGTCGGCCTTGTTTATCGGGCAGGCACACAGGCACTGCCCCTACCAAGATATGTTGACGACAATACCAAAATGCAAAGCCGTATAGGATGGGTTAGCGTAGCGTAACCCATCAATCAAGAGCAGATCCTGAATTAAATTCAGGATGACATGCCTTTGGGTATTTGCACTATCTTTAAGGATTGTCATTCCGTGCTACGACACGGAATCTGCTCTTTGCTCTTTCTCAAACACCACCAATAAAACCCCCATCCCCCAATATATCCGTTTATCGTATCTCTTCAATTGCCAAGTGTTGCATTTTTGGCTACAATCGTTGCCAATATTGCAGCACTCAATGGAAGCTACTGTCTCTCTATGTCGCAACTCGCTGATTTACTGTTTAAAGAACAACGCCGAAGAATTTTGGGTCTCTTATTGTTGAAACCAGAGGCACGTTACCATGTGCGTGAGATTGCGCGTTTGACTAACCTTAATGCGGGCTCGACTCAACGTGAGTTAAAGAAGCTAGCGGAATCGGAATTGTTAATCGCTACCGAACAAGGCAATCAGTTGCTCTATCAAGCCAATCGCAACAATTTCATATTTGAAGAATTATCTTCTATTTTGCGGAAAACCTCAGGGCTGGCGGATGTACTTCGTCGCGTTTTAGCGCCACTATCAGGCAATATCGACGTAGCTTTTGTGTTCGGTTCGATGGCCAGTGGCAAGGCAAGCCAGCATAGCGACATTGATCTGTGTGTGGTGGGGAAGGTGACATTTTCAGAGGTGGTTAAAGCCGTTTATCCTGCTCAGGAAACGCTCGCAAGAGAAATCAATCCAAAGTGTTTTACACCTGCACAATGGCAAGAAGCCACGCAGGAAAACAGTGTTTTTATTAAAGAAATCTTAGAAAAAGACGTAATCAATATCATAGGAGACAGGGATGACCTTAAGAAATCTAGTGGGACGTAGTCTAGAAGCCCTAGAGCCAGATAAGGCCATGATTCAGCGCTTATTGGCAGCGGCCAAGCGAAATATTAATGATGCTCATACTGAAACCTTGAGTGATGAAAACCGTTTTGACATGGGTTACAAAGCGATTATGCAGCTAGCTAATGCCGCGTTGCAGGCAAATGGTTTCCGCACCTTGACTTCAGTCCCAGGTCATCACCAAACGATGCTACAAAGTCTGGGCAAAACAATCGGCTTAGACAGCGATGTAATTATTGAATTAGACGCCTTGCGAAAGCAAAGAAATGTCGCGGATTACTCCGGGGATTTAGTACCAGAAAGTTCGATGTTAGCCTGTTTAACACGCGCCGAAGAATTAATGGAAATGGTCAGTGCTTATTTAAAGAAAGAGCACCCTGAGCTGATGGAGTGAAACGCATTCATATAATTCCGCTAATTCTTCGGTAGGGGCAGTGCCAATGTGCCTGCCCTAAAGATCAAGAGCAGATTCCGTGTCGTAGCACGGAATGACAAACCTGAAAGGTAATACTCTCTCAAAAGGCTTGTCGTCCTGAACTGGATTCAGGACCTGCTCTTTCTCTCAGGGTAAATCATGTAAGGCCGAGTTCAGCAATACTTCGGTAGGGGCGCAGATCCTGCCCTTTGGGTACCTGTGTGTGCGCCCATCCCAAAGGCGCTTACGTCTTCTGTACGGACAAGGGTCTGCCCCGTTGGGTGCTCATGAGTTGTCCCTACGTTCGGGCAGGCACACAGGCGCTGCCCCTACCAATCAACTCTGTCATCCCGCTACTTGATAGCGGGATCCAGTGATTTTTCTCTTTCTCAAATCCCCCAACTTTAACCCCCATCTCCCAAGATATCCCTTTATCATCTCCCTTCAGCTGTATATAATTCGCACAGCTTAAGAGCCTTGCTTCTTTCCCAAACTGCTTCATCCAAATTCAGTTCCGACAGATCACACAGCTCTATCATGTTAAAGTACATTCTCAGCGCTGCTGAATGTGTTCGCTTAACTATTACCATCTTTATTACTCTAGGATATACCCATGAGCCACGCTGCTTTTTCTACTCTTGCTTTACAACCAGCCTTAATCGCGAATCTTGCTGATTTGAACTTTGAACAAATGACGCCGATTCAAGCGGAGGCTTTGCCGCAGGTTCTCGAAGGCAAGGATGTGATTGCGCAGGCGAAAACCGGTTCGGGTAAAACGGCGGTGTTTGGTTTGGGCATTCTGGAAAAACTGGACATCAAGAACTTCTCGGTGCAATCGCTGGTCTTGTGTCCGACGCGTGAACTGGCGGAGCAGGTTGCCGAAGAAATTCGTCGTCTGGCACGTCCAATCGCTAACGTCAAAGTATTGACCGTGTGCGGTGGAACGCCATTGCGCCCCCAAGCGGACTCATTAAAATTCGGCGCGCATATCGTGGTCGGAACGCCGGGCAGGGTAGTGGACCATCTGGAAAAACAAACCATCGATTTATCGAGCATGACTACCTTCGTTCTCGACGAAGCCGACCGCATGTTAGACATGGGTTTCCAGCCAGCACTGGACACCATCATCGAAGAGTTGCCGCCTAAGCGCCAAACCTTATTATTCAGCGCCACCTACCCGAAACAGATTCAATCCATCGCCGAGCGCGTGATGACGCAACCGGTATTGGTGCAAGCGCTGGCCAAACACGACAACTCCAGCATCGAGCAGGACTTCTATAAAATCAGCGACGAAGGCGAGCGTACCGTAGCGGTTCGATTGTTGCTACTCAAACATCGCCCCGACTCAACCGTGATTTTCTGCAACACCAAACGCCACGTTAAAGAACTGACCCAGGAGCTGAAAAATTACGGCTTCAGCGTATTGGCGCTGCATGGCGATCTCGAACAGAAAGAACGTGACCAGGCCCTGATCCGCTTTTCCAACAACAGCGTATCCATCATGGTCGCCACCGACGTCGCCGCCCGCGGACTCGACATCGACTCGCTCGATCTGGTTATCAACTACCACATCGCCAGCGATCCCGAAGTGCACGTCCACCGCGTCGGCAGAACCGGCCGCGCTGGCAACAAAGGCCACGCCTGCTCAATCGTCATCAACAAAGAAAGCCACAAACTCGCGCGCCTGGCCGAATACCTCGAACAGGAAATCACCACGCAACCATTGCCCGACACCAAGTTATTGAAAGAACCGACTTTCAGACCACCGATGTCAACCATCCAGATCGACGGCGGTAAAAAACAGAAACTCCGCCCCGGCGACATCCTCGGCGCACTAACCGCAGACTACCGAATCGAAGGCAGCGACGTCGGCAAAATCCAAGTCGCCAACAGCTGGGCCTACGTCGCTGTAAAAACCGACGTACTCGAAACAGCCGTCCAACTGCTCAACAACGGCAAAATGAAAGGCAAAAAATTTAGAGCGAGAAAGATTTAAAGCTTTCCACTTAACGAAAAAGCCGTGCTATGCACGGCTTTTTTATGTGTTCCTTAAATGTATACTCTGATCCTATTAACTCCAAATCAATAAGTTAAGAGTGAGTGGGTTAAATCAAACAGAAATAGCTGAGCATCTAGGACTTAACAAATCAACTATTTGTAGGAAGCTACAATATATGAAGGCCAATGGGTGCTTAGAGTGAGCTATGGAGTTGTTTATATATAACAAGAAACTATGCAACAAAGTGTATAAACCAAACTAAATAATATATTATTGTAGGCAAGTATTTTACAACTGCTAGACATAGTGAGTTTTAGTGGATATTCAAGCTGAGTAATATGAAAATAAATCAAGAATTAATTAATAATCACAGAAGTTGTTGGTTCCAAAAGCTTATTGAAAGGTACTCTTTAGAAAGTAAGAAAAATTGGGTTGATGCGCTCGGGGAGAGCCTTTTCCAAGATGAAGCTGTCCAAAAGTCTAGGATTAAAACACTTAGTTTGTTTAGCGGTGCTGGAGGTCTAGATATAGGATTCCATCAAGCCGGCTTTGATATTGTTGAATGTAATGAGCTTGAGAAGGACTTTTCTGAAACTCTAAGGCTTAACTCTGGTAAACAAACCTTTTTTGGAGAAACTAGCGTAGTTTGTAGAGATATCAAAGAATACAACCCAGATCTGGAGGGGATCGATTTTATTATTGGAGGACCACCATGCCAAACATTCTCTGCAGCAGGGGCTAGAACTGCAGGTGTTAATGGATTGGATGATGATAGAGGCAATCTATTTCGAGAATATGTGCGAATATTAACCAAATTAAAACCTAAAGGCTTCTTATTTGAGAATGTATACAGAATTGTTGGCGCTCAAAAAGGTAAGGCGTGGGAGGCGATAAAGTTTGCTTTTGAGGATTGTGGTTATAGGTTATTTTGGAGAGTACTTGATTCAGCGGACTATGGAGTACCTCAACATAGAGAACGCTTGATCATTGTGGGTGTGAAAGAAGGCGAGTTCCTTTTCCCTAGACCTACTCATGGACCTGACTCTTGTTATAAAAGAGAGTATTACTCGGCAGGTGAGGCGATAAGTGGGGTGGCGACAGAGTTTGAGAGTAAGCCTTTGACTGGTAGGCACGGTCATTTACTTGATGATATTCCCCCAGGACTAAACTATAGCTTCTACACAGAAAAAATGGGGCATCCTAACCCAGTTTTTGGGTGGAGAACAAAGTTCTCAGATTACTTATATAAAGCGGCACCTGATAGGCCAATAAGAACTCTAAAAGCGCAAGGGGGGCAGTATACAGGTCCTTTTCATTGGAGAAATCGGGCATTTTCAGTAGAGGAGTTGAAAAGACTGCAAACTTTTCCAGATAATTATCAGCTTTATGGTAGTAAAAGAAGGGTTATTCATCAGTTAGGGAATTCGGTTCCACCACAATTCGCTAGGATGCTAGCCCTTTCAATCAAAAAACAGCTCTTTGGTGTCGATATGCCGTTTTTAATTGAACTGTTATCTAGTCATGAGGAATTAAGTTTTAGAAAGCATAAGAGAAAATTGACTAGTCACTATCAAGATGTGGCGCGAGAAGCAATTTTTAAATTATTTAATAAAGCTGAGAATAAGCTAAGGCGATCGTCTTCCCATTTTTATTTGAAAATTGGAGACGACTTTTCAATACAGACCTATGATAAATATGTCCTAAACTCAAAAAAGATCAGTTATGAGATTTTTGAGGACCAATGTTCCGTGTGTTTGGGGGAGAAGGTTAATGACTTAGCTTATAAGGTTGTAATAAATATCAGTGGAGAGTCAGCAACTCTTAAAAGAGTGGTATTAGGTAGTGATGAAAGCTTGTTAGGTTCTGTTGTATATTTATGGAGGGCCTTAGAGTTTATAGTTAAGAGGTATTTATCTAAAGACGATTTAGTACAATTCTTGGGATACTACAAAAATAGTAATAAAATAAATCAACTTGTTGTAGGAGATGTCGGGGCTAACAAGACGGAGCATACTCTAAGCTTGATAACAGGGATGGTAGGAGTTGGCGTCATAATGCATGAGAATGAGCTGGCCGATTTGTATAGTTTAAGCGTTAAGGAGCTGAGGAGTGCTTTAGTAGATATAAAAAATATGGGGTATGAGGTAAGAAGTCGAAAAACTAATATACAAATTGAACATGGTTATTACTTAATTCCGTATGCGTTTCCATCATTAAATGAAAGAAGCCTGCTAAGATATAAGGAGATATAAATGAGTGAGGAAAATGTTAATCGAAACTACTTGAAAGTTTTTGAGGATAAAAGTGAGTACCACTCGAGTGGAAGGGTCGAGGTATTTAAAGAGGGGCCAATAAGTGATGAAAGTAAGAAGCGCTATGCCAATATAAAAAAAGCATTTAAGGATGGTTTTTTACCTCTTGTAATTGAAGAGCTTTTAAAAGGACGTGCGAGTATAAAACATGAGGATATATCAAGAGTGGCTATGGAGGCCGTTGATAACTTGATATGTTCACTAACTAGTGAGGTCGGCAGAGCTCTCATTGGTTTGTCAGTGATGCAACTATCGATTAAGACTATATCTCCTGAGCAGAACATAAGGCTACATAAAGGGGGGGCAGCAAGTAGTAACTTTTCTTGGGAAGAAGGCATTTCTATGAGAGTTCTTGATAAAAACTTTGTTACTCCTGTTCTTAGGCAGTTTGATCTTTTAAAGCTCAATGCCGACGGTTTCATGATGACAAGGAGTCTAGCTGAGAACTATCCTTACACTAACCTATATAAAGCAAAAATAAGAGGGGCTAAAGATTCTTGGTTAGCGTTGACGGATGATATTGAGAAAGGATGCTCCTGCTCTCATAATACTTTATTATATCTCTTATCAAAGTTAATTAATGATGCGGAAGGTTTTAAAAAACTTGTTGAGGAATTGTTTGCAGACTTCAATGAAAAGAAGGAACTTTTTAAAAATAAAAATCAAGTTGTTTCCTTGATACAAAAACACATAGATGAGTCGAATTATGCTGCTCGTCTATTAGAGGTTGGAATGCACTCACTCGTATACTCAGCTTGTGAGTTAAATGCATTTGGACCTGGTGAAGTTGTACCTTTGTCACAGATGAGATCGGCAAATAAAAAGCACGGTAATATTGGTGATGTTGAAGTTAAAGAGGATGGGGATATTATAACTGCATGGGACGCAAAGTACGGGAAGGGCTATTTAAGGGAAGAAATAGAGGAAATTGCAGAAAAAGCTAGGCACCACAACTCCCTGCAAAATATAGGGTTTGTTATTACTGTTCCCTTAGAGCGTGAGAGTGAGATCTATCAGCGTATAGATGAGATCTCTGATGCAGAACAAATCAATATAACAATAACCTCTTTCGTGGATTGGGTTGAGTCAATTTTTGAAATGGTATCAAAGATTGATGTTCCTCATGAAATACTAAGTCTTTTATGGATGGAAAATTACATAGGGCATTTAGGACAGCGTAATAAACATATAGCACCTATTGATGAACCTAGTACAATCTGGGTAAAAGACCTTCTCTCTCTTTTAAGGAGTCTATAGTAGAAAATTCGTCCATATAGAGGTGTTCTACACATTATATGTTATAAGGGTTAGACATACGGGAGTTTGTGAACTCTGCCTTTCAGTTATGTTAAGCTTATTTGTTAATATCAGGGAATTAATGGTGTCAGAGTAAATTAAATTCTCATCTTGGACTTACGGTGGACTTACAAAATTCCAGCAAACAAAAAAGGCTTACAGATTTCTCTGTAAGCCTTTCTTTTATATGGTAGCTATGGGTGGACTTGAACCACCGACCCCAGCATTATGAATGCTGTGCTCTAACCAGCTGAGCTACATAGCCATAATTCAGTGGCGCGTATTTTCGTGATTTGGGGGCTTGTTGTCAAGCCTTTGTCTTTAAAAAGTATCGCGAAAATTTTGGGCTGGGATTACCGCGTCACTTTGTACATCGGGCAGGCACATTGGCACTGCCCCTACCAAGCCTACAGCCATTGTGATGTTTACCAAGAGAAAGAGCAAAGAGCAGATTCCCTAAAGGGATTCCCTGCGGTCGCCTGAATTACCTAAAGGTATTCCCTTTGGTCACAGTTCAGGCAGGCAATTCTTCCTGAATTGCCACTGCATTCCCCACATCCTTGTGGGTCAGATGACATGCTTTTGAGGTGGGCATTTTCTTCAAGGGCAGGCACATTGGTGTTGCCCCTACCGAACGATATAGATTGTCTTAGACGTTGAATCGGAAGTGCATGACGTCGCCGTCTTGGACGATGTATTCCTTGCCTTCCAGTCGCCATTTACCGGCTTCTTTTGCGCCTGCTTCGCCGTTTCCTGCGATGAAGTCGTCGTAGGCGATGACTTCGGCGCGGATGAAGCCTTTTTCGAAGTCGGTGTGGATAACGGCGGCGGCCTGTGGGGCTGTGGCACCGATTTTAACCTGCCATGCGCGAACTTCTTTTACGCCTGCCGTAAAGTAGGTCTGTAGGTTGAGTAGGCTGTAACCGGCGCGGATGACGCGGTTAAGGCCTGGCTCGTCTTGCCCTAAGTCAGCAAGGAAGTCTGCTTTGTCTTCGTCGTCCAATGCGGCGATTTCAGATTCGATGGCGGCGCAGATTGGCACTACTTCTGAGTTTTCGCCGGCAGCGAATTCGCGCACCTGGTCGAGCAATGGGTTGTTTTCAAAACCATCTTCGCTGACGTTGGCGATATACATGGTGGGTTTGTTGGTTATGAGCTGGAATTTACGCATGATCTTCTGCTCATCTTTGTCCAAATCCAGACTGCGCAGGGCGTTGCCTTCGTCGAGGCAGGCCTTGGCTTTTTCCAGAATGGCCAATTCTGCTTTGGCGTCTTTGTCTCCGCTCTTGGCGATTTTAGCTGTTTTCAGAATGCGTTTTTCAACGGCTTCAAGGTCAGCTAGCGCTAACTCGGTGTTGATGGTTTCGATATCGGCGATAGGGTCAACTTTACCGGCAACGTGGACAACGTCGTCATTGGCGAAGCAACGAACCACGTGGGCAATCGCGTGCGTTTCGCGGATGTTGGCGAGGAACTTGTTGCCGAGGCCTTCGCCTTTCGAGGCGCCAGCTACCAGACCGGCGATATCAACGAATTCCATAGTCGCGGGTAATACGCGCTGCGGATTGACGATTTTGGCCAGGGCATCAAGGCGCGGATCAGGAATCGGTACCACGCCGGTATTCGGTTCGATGGTGCAGAATGGGTAGTTAGCTGCGTCAATACCCGCATCGGTCAATGCGTTGAAGAGTGTTGATTTACCAACGTTAGGAAGTCCTACAATACCGCAATTTAATGCCATGACGTCAATCTCTTTGAGTTGTGTTGCGTGTTAACTGGCGGGCGGGGTGACGCTGTGCAGACGATGCACGGCTTTGTCCCAGTCGCCATTCAAAAGGGTGCCGGTTTCGCGTACCGCTTCATCAATCGCGAGGATGATGGCGTTGCGGTCGTCCGGACTGGGCTTACTGAGCACATAGCCGGTGACCTGGCTTTTATGGCCCGGATGGCCAATGCCGACTCGTAAGCGCATGAATTCTTTATTGTTACCAAGGCTGCTGATGGTGTCGCGCAGACCATTGTGGCCGCCGTGGCCACCGCCTTTTTTCAGTTTTAATGTGCCGGGATCGATATCCAGCTCATCGTGGGCGACTAAAATCTGTTCCGGTTCGACTTTATAGAAGTTGGCGACCGCCTGAATGGCTTTGCCGCTAAGGTTCATAAAGGTGGTTGGGATTAACAGCATGACCTCGTGGCCATCGATGAATCCTTTGCCGAACAAACCGTGGAATTTGCTTTCAACTTTGAGCGGAATCGAATAGGCGCGCGCGAGTTCCTCCACATACCATGCTCCGGCATTGTGGCGGGTGCCATCGTATTGTGTGCCTGGGTTAGCCAGACCGACAATTAACTTGATGCTGGACACTGCGCAATTTCCCCAAAGTTAAGAAAAGTTAAAATTTAAAAAAGGGCTTTAAAGAAAAGACCCCGAAATGGTTGCCCTTAAAAAGGATTTCGAGGTCTTATCATAGCCAGAAAAGGCCGATTTCGCTAAGCAGTCAAAGAATTATTCTTTGTCTTCGCCTTCGTTATCGTCTTTCTGTGCAGATGCTGGAACTTCTGCTGCTGCTTCATCAGCCGCTTCCGCTTCTGCTTCAGCTTCTTCATCTTCAGATGGGCCACTTGGACGAACGATGTTAGCTACTGACAAGTCATGCTCTTCGCCTTGAAGTTCTGTTAGTTCAACACCTTCTGGCAATTTAAGATCTGACATGTGAATCGTTTCGCCGATTTCCAACGCGCCTAGGTCAACTTCGATGTACTCAGGTAGGTTACGTGGACGACACGCTACTTCTACGCTAGTGACCTGGTGAGAAACGATACCGCCAGCTTTAACGCCAGGAGCTGATTTCTCGTTAAGGAAGTGCAATGGAACCGTCGCGTTCATGATTTCGCCACGAACGATGCGCTTAAGATCCATGTGTAGAACTTTTGGTTTGTATGCGTGACGCTGAATGTCTTTAATCACTACTTCTTCAACAGTACCAGCAATATCCAATTTGATGATTGAAGAATAAACTGCTTCTTCATCAAGCATATTGATGATTTGGTTGTGATTTAAAGTAATTGATTTAGGTTCTTCCTTACCACCGTACACGATAGCAGGGATAAGATCCGCTTCACGACGTAGGCGGCGGCTCGCACCTTTCCCCATATCGCTCCGCAATTCAGCGTTAAAAGTAAAATCGCTCATTGTGATACTCCACAAGTTGAGGGTTAGTATAAACCTGTACTTCGCGACCAAAGACAGGCATGAATTTTTGGTCTGAGGTCAATTTGACCGTGCAGGCCCAAAAATGGTGCGAAATTATACAACAGCTAGGGTTGCAGAAGCTAGAGGAAATGTGGGTTTTTTGGGGATTGGTGTGTATGGGGGAGGGGGTTTGATGGGTTACGCTTCGCTAACCCATCCTATAAGAGCTCAACATGTTTGTCATACCGTGGTAAATGACAGTCCTTGTAGTTATTTGGAGGGAATAATGATTCTTTCCAATCGTCCGTAGAAGTTGATTATTAACACAGCTCTATAAAATGATGGTGACTCAGATGATGATGAAGTTCAGTACAGACCATCTTGTGCTTACAAATCAAGCTTGTCATTCCCGCGAAGGCGGGAATCCATAAATGGACAAGAGCAGATTCTGACTTTCGTCAGAATGACATGTCTGTGGGGGATGCGGTGTTTGTTTGTAGGGGCAGTGCCTGTGTGCCTGCCCGAGCGTAGGGACAACTCATGAGTTGTCCGTACAAAGATATGGGATGAAGAAGGGTTTGTTGGTAGGGGCGCACCTGTGTGTGCGCCCGAGAAAGAAGAGCATTTAAGAGCGTGGATTCACCACAGGCACTTCCTTCGGTTGCCCGCCTACGCGGGAATGACAGTCCTTATGGTTTGTTGATTTATTTAATTAATTAGGTTCATTCCTTTGATAACGGCATCATTTAATTAGAGGTGTTGTATTAATCGTTAAGAATTGTGGCTAACCGACATGTCATTCCCGCGAAGGCGGGAATCCATGAGTGGCCAAGAGCAGATTCCGTGTCGTAGCACGGAATGACAAAACTCTGGGTTGGTGCTATTTCGTAGAGATGATGGTGTAATTGGGCGGGCACATTGGCCCGCCCCTACCTTATTCTTAGGCAGTGGTTGTATACCTGACAGAGAGTAGGGATTTAGGAAACATAAGGCAATAAAAAAGCAGGCGCGAGGCCTGCTTTTTTGTATCTCACACTTTGAATCTTAGTCTAGAAACATGGTTGAGATGGATTCTTCGGTGTTGACGCGTCGAATTGATTCGCCCAATAGTGGTGCCAGGTCGAGGATTTCAATACGATCGCATTTCTGGGCTTCTTCGGAAAGCGGGATGGTGTTGGCGACGACCAGACGGTCGAGGCTTGAGCCGCTGATGTTGCTGATGGCTTTGCCGGAGAGGACTGCGTGGGTGGCGTAAGCGAAGACGCTTTTGGCACCGTGGTCTTTAAGCGCCTGCGCTGCCTGGCAGAGTGTACCGGCGGTGTCGACCATATCATCGACAATCACACAATCACGTCCAGTGACATCACCAATGATGTTCATGACGCTGACTTCGTTGGCGCGTGGGCGACGTTTATCGATAATCGATAGGTCGGCATCGTCTAAGCGTTTTGCGATAGCGCGTGCACGAACCACACCGCCAACGTCTGGCGAGACAACCATCAGGTTTTTGCCAGCGATATTGGATTGGATGTGTTCGAGAAGTACTGGAGTGGCGTAGACGTTGTCTACTGGAATATTGAAGAAGCCTTGAATCTGGTCTGCGTGTAGGTCAACCGTTAGAACTCGGTCAAAACCGACGCCGCTGATCATGTCTGCGACCACTTTGGCGCTGATTGGAACACGCGCTGAGCGTACTCGACGATCTTGACGTGCGTAACCATAGTAAGGGATCACTGCGGTGATACGCTTGGCGGATGCACGCTTGAGCGCGTCGGCCATGATGATCAGTTCCATCAGGTTGTCGTTAGTCGGTGCGCAGGTAGATTGGATAATAAAAACGTCTTTACCACGAACGTTTTCTAGAATTTCGACGCTGCATTCGCCATCGCTAAAGCGTTCAGTATGCGCTTTACCAAGTGGCACTTTTAAGTAATCGGAAATTCGTTTAGCGAGATCAGGTGTGGCATTACCACTGAAAAGCATTAAATCAGACATCGAAAAGCCCTGTAACATTAGCCCCAAAAGTTACAGCAAGCAGAAAAACTGGGAAGAGAAAGATGGCAGGGGTAGCTGGATTTGAACCAACGAATGGCGGCATCAAAAGCCGCTGCCTTACCGCTTGGCGATACCCCTGCAATTTTTTACTTTATCAGCGGGGAGGCGTTGATACCTCTAGCTTCTAAAGTTAGCCAGCGCTGCTTGCACAGAGCGGCTATTTTACGGACTTCTCGCTCGTTGTCAAAGGTTAAGAAGAGACAACTTCCGGTTCCGGTTAGCATCACTTTTCCGTATTGAGACAGATGCTCAAAGGCTTCTTTTATCTCCGGATAAAGTTCGAGAACCAGTGTTTGCATGGCGTTGTAACCAACTTCAGGCAAACTCCCTTCGCGAGTGGCGCGTAATTTAATGGGTTTGTCGTTTCTTGTCAACGCTGAATGTGAAAAAATTTTGCCGGTGTTCACGTGAACGTTTGGATAGACAATGAGATACCACTTTTCGGGGATGTCGGTGTTGGTTAAAAGTTCGCCAATCCCCTCTGCCCAGGCGCTATGACCATTCACGAAAACGGGGACATCTGCGCCCAATTGACGGCCAAGATTGATGAGTTGTTGCTGATCGAGATTCAAATTCCATAAGGTATTAAGAGCAACTAAGGTGGTTGCGGCATTGGAGCTACCGCCGCCGAGGCCTGCACCGGAGGGTAAACGTTTGGTCAATTTGATATTCGCGCCGCGGGGGCTGTTCGAGAAAGGCTGCAAGATTCGGGCGGCTTTGATAACCAGGTTCTGTTCGCTGGGCACTTCGTTGTATTCGCTGTCCAGAGTCAGTTCGCCGGTTTCGTTCGATTTAATCCAGAGGTCGTCGCCGAAGTCTAGCAGCTGAAACAGGGTTTGCAGTTCGTGGTAACCGTCTGCGCGTTGGCCTAACACTCGCAACTCTAAATTGAGCTTGGCTGGCGATGGCCAATAGCTGTAGCCCTGATCATCGAGACTGCCGGTTGGAACAGTGAAACTCATAAGGTCAGATCCCAGCTGCGTAATGACAATATGATTTTGTTCTCGCCTTGCGTGATTCTGATTTTTTGTGGCAAGGATATGGTGTGGCCATGCTGCCAGGGATAGCTATCGTATTTTTGAAACAAGACCTGATAGTCCTGATAATTGATTTCCTGCAAGGTGCCGTCGGCGTTGATTTTCAGATCATCACGGTGAATGCCGGTCGGTAAACCTAAGACCCAGTCCTGTAAATAATGAATCGGCAAGTTCCAGCCAAGTACATCATGCAGCAGTTGTTCGGCGTTGTAGCCTTCGAAGTGCTGTTCATCGCCGGTCTTGAGGACTGTTAACTCGGGGGTAATGTCCAGCAGCGCGTAAGTGGTGCCGAAGGTGCCGTACATGCGAATGGTTAAGGTGTCGCGCGATTTCTGTTTCCACATGATGCTGCTGGAGAAACTATCGTCGGGCTGGGTGATGCCGATACGGCCCTGAGTAGTAAAGCCTTTGATGGTTTTCAGCGCCTGGTACTGTTTTTGCCACAGTGGGTCGTTCCAAACAGTGGTGTCCTGTTTTTCGGGCAAGGTTTCGCAAGCTGTTAGAAATAAAGCGAAGCTGATTAAAAGGGCGCGCGATAATAAACTCATCCAAAGATTCTCATTTTTGTATTGTCGACATTTAATAGACCGTTAAATAGATAGGACTGAGGGAATGTTATTCAGTTCCAATGGGCGAGATTATGCCTGTTTTTAGGGCGGCTTGCATCTTTGGGGGGGGAGTGTGTTGCGTAGGAACAACTCATGAGCACCCAATGGGGCAGACCCTTGTCCGTACAAAAATACGAGATGAAGGTTTTTGTTGGTAGGGGCGATTCATGAATCGCCCGTACAGAGATGGTGTAAAGGGATTTGATGGGTTACGGCTAATGCCTAACCCATCCTATAATAGAGTTGGGGTTTCACTTCATAAGTAGGCCAAGCCTTGGCTAACTGTATTTAGGTCTTGATTGGGCGGGCACATTGGCACCGCCCCTACCATTTTGTCATTCCAAACTTGATTTGGAATCTGCTTTTGTCTGATGGGTTACGGCTAATGCCTAACCCATCCTATAATAGAGTTGGAGTTTCACTTCATAAGTAGGCCAAGCCTTGGCTCACTGTATTTAGGTCTTGATTGGGCGGGCACATTGGCACCGCCCCTACCATTTTGTCATTCCGGGCTTGACCCGGAATCTGCTTTTGTCTGATGGGTTACGGCTAATGCCTAACCCATCCTATAAAGAGTTCGGTGTTATGTTATCCAGCGTCTTGAGCTTCGGGGAAACGTTGCAGCATTTCCATTAGGTAACGATTGTTTGGGTTCTGGCGCAGTGCTCTTTGCCAAACTTCGGTGGCTTTTTCCTTTTCGTTCATGACCCACAGAACTTCGCCTAAATGGGCGGCAACTTCGGGTAACGGTTGCTTTTGATAGGCCATCTGCAGGAATTCGAGTGCTTTTTGCAGGTTGCCCAGGCGGTATTGCACCCAGCCCATGGAGTCGAGAACGGCGCTGTTTTCGGGATCATGTTGGTAGGCGGTTTCCACCAAACGCTGCGCTTCGTCTAGAGAGCGGTTCATATCGGCTAACGTATAGCCCAGAGCGTTCATGGCATCATGATGATCTGGCTGAATCGATAGTATGAAGCGTAGATCCTGTTCCATCTGTTGGAAATAACCTAAAGGCTCTCCTGCTAAGGCTTTGACGTAGAGCAGGTCAAGATCATTCGGGAAGCGTTCGACTTCTTTATCCAGCAACAGATAAGCTGATAGGTGGCTATGGCGAGCTTGTAACATGCGTGCGCCAATTATGGTGATTTCTTTGTGCAGCTGGTCGTCGCCTGCCTGGGCACGAATCTGGTTGATTGAGTCAATCATTTCGTCCACTGATTGGATCTGATTGAGCAGTTGTAGCTTCTGGTAATAAAGAGAGGTTTTGTTGGGTTCGACCTGCAAAGCATTTTCAATGCGCTTGGCTGCCAGATCATATTGCTGAATCTGAGTTAGAAAGCTGATCTCAAATTGCAGCAGGCGCTGCTTTTCTTGCAGACTGACCATTTGCTGCGCCTGCTGTAGGCTTTTCATGGCATGTTGCCAATTGCCTTGTTCATGCAGCAGATGCGCCAGACGAGTGCGGGCGGTATAAAAGTAGTTGCCCGGCGGCACCATTTCATAACAACTGATAGCGCGAACAGGATCATTCCGGCGCAAAGCTGAATCAGCACAATAATAGCTGGTTATATCCTTTTTGAAGTTTTTTCTTGCCAGTTGCCAGAAGTTATCAGAACTTTGTTGGTAGTCCTCCAGCGCATATTGGCTGCCGGCCATTAAAAATTTCGCCTGATGATTTTTCGGTTGTTGGAGTAGAACCTGCTCGAAAGCGAGGATGGCTCCGGTGTAATTCTTTTGGGTATAGAGCAACTCGCCCAGTTCAAAAGTATGTTGGGTATTCAGTTGGCCACTGTTGACCACGCCGATTAAGTAAGTAGAGCGCTTGTCATTAGACTCAAGGGCCAATGCTTCGCCTTTGAGTTCAATTGCAGACAGAAATTGAGCGTCTTCTGACAACACCTTATCCAGTAAGCGATGGATGCGCGCCTGATAAAATTGTGGGTTGTGGCTATTAAGGAGCAGGTGTGCTTCTAAGGCATTTAGTACTGGATGGTTGAGCCTCGTTGACTCTTGATTAAAGTAGTGAACAAAATCAGCGTTGTCTTGATAAGTGGTTACCTGGATCAATTGATGGAGCTGATCGTCGGCTGACGGTGGCAATAGTTTCAGGAGCAAATGCAGTTCATCATTGGCGCTAGCATAGTCTTCTGTGGCGACTGCGATCAGAAGTTTAACCTTGTGTGCATTGGGGTCATCGGGAGCATGCTTAAGCCAGATGGAAAGGGCATGTTTGACCTGATCGTAATTATGTTTTTCCAGAGCGACTAATGCTGCACGTCGAGCGAGGGCAATACTGCCGGTGCGTTCCGCTGAATCTAAAAAGTTGCTTTGCGCAATATCCTCAAGGTTCTGCTGAGAGGCGATATTAGCCAGCAGGATACTGAAATACAGTTGGCTACGCTGATCGGCTGACATGTGGGAAATATCAGGATAGGTCGCAAGATCGAGAGCAGGTTTCTGATCCGTTTCCGCCATCATCGGCTGTTTGCTGGAACAGGCGGTTAACAGAAGCAGTGCGGCGAGCCATTGCAAAAGGAGGATATAAAAATGCTTTTTCATGGTTCAATCCTACAATCTCTTTATGACAAGAGGTAGGAATAATTTGTCATAATCAGTAAATTCTTTCTGCGAGGAAAGATCAACAGACCCTATTTTCGATTAGCGGACATGACGGCTCAGTGTTATAATTCGCGCCAATTATAAGCCTTTGATTTCTCTTTATTTTTAGGCTGGGCTGCAACAACTCAACAATTTCTTATCTATGTCATTGATTGCATTAGGAATTAACCATAAAACTGCCTCCTTATCGGTGCGCGAAAAAGTCGCGTTCGCTGATCATGAGTTGGGCGAAATTATGGCCGAATTGGCGGAAGCTCTTCACCAAAGTGAAGTGGCGGTTTTGTCGACCTGTAATCGAGTTGAGTTTTATGTTTCCAGCGACCAGCAAACGCCCGAGCAGCTTAGAGAACAGTTGTTGCATTGGCTACAGGTTAAGAAGCAGCTGCATGAAGATTTGCACTCGTCAGTTTATTGCCACGATGAAGATAAGGCAGTTTTGCATCTGATGCGGGTGGCCAGTGGTCTTGATTCGATGGTGCTGGGCGAGCCGCAAATTTTAGGTCAGCTTAAAGCCAGTTATCAAAAAGCACGACGCGCCGGAACCATTAATCAGGTGATGGAGCGTTTGTTCCAGAAGACCTTTTCGGCCGCTAAACGGGTTCGTCATGAAACTGATATCGGAACCAATCCAGTGTCGGTTGCTTATGCTGCAGTGAGTTTAGCAAAGCATGTTTTTTCTGATTTTTCCAAGCTGACGGTGATGTATGTTGGCGCTGGTGAAACCATTGAACTGGCCGCGCGCCACTTGCAGCAACAAGGCGTCGGCAAAATGATTATGGCTAACCGCACGTTAGCCAATGCACAGAAACTGGCGAAAGAATTCGAAGGCAAGGCGATTGGCCTTGAAGCGATTCCGCACTATTTATCGCAAGCGGATATCGTGATTTCTTCAACCGGTAGTATGTTGCCGATTATTGGCAAAGGCATGGTTGAGCAGGCGGTTAAAGAACGTCGCCGCAAAAGTATGTTTATGGTTGATTTGGCGGTGCCACGGGATATTGAAAGCTCGGTGGGCAAGCTGGATGATGTTTACCTGTATACGGTTGATGATCTGGAAGGTGTGATTCAGGAAAATATGCAGGCGAGGCAAGAAGCTGCTGCAGAAGCTGAGCATATTTTGCGGCACTTCAGTGACGAGTTTCGTCAGTGGCAACTGGGCCGACAAAAACACGATACGGTTCGCGAACTTCAGCAGAAGTATTCAGAGGTTGCGCAGAATGAATTGCAGCGTGCTAAAGCACAACTGGTGAATGAGGGCGATCCTGAACAGGTGATGGAACAATTGACCCATCGCCTGACGAAAAAGTTTTTGCATCAGCCTTTGGTCTGGTTGCGTAAGGATGATGGCGAAGTCGATGCTCATGAGGTGATTCGCCAGTTGTTCGATTTGGAAGATGATAATTAACTATCGTTTGGTCTGTCTGTCCTGAGCGACAGCATTAGATAACAAGGTTCCTATGTTACAAGATTCGATTATTGAAAAATTACAAGGTCTGGTCGATCGCCACGAAGAAATTAGTGCTTTGTTGGGCGATCCCGATGTGATCGGCGATCAAAATAAATTTCGTGATTTGTCAAAAGAGTATTCGCAACTGGAAGAAGTGGTGAATACCTTTCAGCGTTATGAAGAAGCGGAACAAAGCCTTAAAGCAGCTGAAGATATGCTTAAGGATGAAGACCCGGATATGCGCGAAATGGCACAGGAAGAGTTAAAAGATGCCAAAGAGCAGATCGAGCAGCTCGAAGTTGAAATGCAAAAGCTTCTGCTACCGCGTGATCCTAATGATGATAAAAATACCTTTCTTGAAATTCGTGCTGGTACAGGTGGTGATGAAGCAGCGATTTTCGCTGGTGATTTGTTCCGCATGTATAGCAAATATGCTGAGAAAAAGCGCTGGCAGGTAGAAGTCATCAGCGAGAGCGAAGGCGAACATGGTGGCTATAAAGAAATCATTGTGCGCATTATTGGCGATAGCGTTTATTCGCATTTGAAGTTTGAGTCGGGCGCTCACCGTGTGCAACGGGTTCCGGAAACGGAATCGCAGGGTCGTATCCATACTTCAGCCTGTACTGTGGCAGTTATGCCTGAAGCAGACGAGTTAGATGCCATTGAAATCAATTCTGCAGATTTGAAAATTGATACCTTCCGCGCCTCTGGTGCTGGTGGTCAGCATGTTAACAAAACTGATTCAGCCATTCGTATTACTCACTTGCCGACCGGTGTTGTGGTGGAATGTCAGGACGAGCGTTCGCAGCATAAAAATAAAGCCAAAGCGATGTCGGTCTTGCAAGCTCGATTGACCGCCGCCGAAAAGGCTAAAGCTCAATCGGAACAGACTGAAATGCGTCGTAATCTGGTGGGAACCGGTGATCGTTCGGATCGCATTCGCACTTACAACTTCCCGCAAGGACGTATGACCGATCATCGCATTAACCTGACGCTATACAAGCTTGATGAAATTATGGAAGGCGATATCGATCAGATTGTTGGCCCGTTGATTCAAGAGCATCAGGCTGATCAGTTGGCAGCACTTTCGGGACAAAACTCCTAGTTTTTATGAACAATCTCAGCGTTGCCCAGGCTCTGCTCTGGGCCAGGCAGCAACTCGAAGCGATTGATGATGCTGCTTTAGACGCTGAGATTTTATTGGCTTATGCCATGGCTAAACCCCGCACCTGGCTCAAAACTTGGCCAGAACATATCCTTTCTGAAGACCAGCTCTCACGCTTCAAAAATTGTATTCTTCGTCGAAGTCAGGCGGAGCCAACCGCTTACATTGTGGGCGAACAGGCATTTTGGTCGCTGACTTTCAAGGTCACTCGCGATACTTTGATTCCGCGCCCGGAAACTGAAATGTTGGTGGAGCAGGCGTTATCAATAATTCCCACTGACGGGAGTTATTCTGTTGTTGATCTCGGCACTGGAAGCGGTGCAATAGCTCTGTCGATTGCCAGCGAGCGACCAATGGCGAGCGTGTGGGCATTGGATATGAGTGAGCCTGCCTTAAAAGTTGCTCAGGCCAATGCACAAAGCAATACGATCCCTAATGTTACCTTTGAGCAAGGCAGTTGGTTAAGCGGTTGGCAACATGGCAATCTGGATATGATTGTCAGCAATCCGCCGTACGTCGCTCCCAACGATCCCCATTTAGCTGATTTAGTGTATGAGCCTGTGACCGCATTGGTTGCTCAAGATCAGGGGCTGTCTGATATTCGGCAAATCACCCAACAGGCAACCGAGCATTTAAAGCCAGGTGGCTATTTATTGTTTGAGCATGGCTATGATCAAGGTTTGGCCGTGCGTGACATTTTACAGCAGGCTGGATTTGAACAGGTTGAGACCATTAAAGATTATGCGGGACTGGATCGAGTGACCTTGGGTGTGCATAGCGGTAAATCATGAATTGTACCTACTTGGGTGAATGGGATTTGATGGGTTACGCTTTGCTAACCCATCCTATAAAGAGCTCAGCATGCTTGTCTTTTACCACGGGCACTTCCTGAAGTGCCCGAGAAGGTGATCAACGGAAATGCCCTTGGGTGCGGGAATCCATTTGTTTAATCTTCAATTGGGCGGGCACATTGGCACCGCCCCTACCACTATTGATAGGTTCGGGGAATAGGGCGAGCGCAGCCCATCCTACTCAGAAGCAAAACTCAGCTGTAGGGTGGGCCTAGGCCCACCGCATTTATACTCCAAGGACTAAAAATTCGATCAACAATGATAAAGAATATAGGCGCTGTGCTGTTGAACCAAACCCCGGGGAAAGTGTCTTTGTATATGGGGATTTTATGCGCATTAGTATCATTCCAGCTAAAAGCCATTACCGTTTCACAAAAAATCAGTGAGCGTAAGGTTTTTAGCTTGCTCACACAGGTCAGTATTGTTAGAGTAGCCCGATTGGGTAAAAAAGCATATAAGCCTTGCTATTACTGGTTTTTAAGCCGATTCTAATAGTAGAGCTTGGCTCGAGTTCTTGTTACAGCAATATAACAGAGCCTGAATCCTATAATCATCCTTATATTTGAAATTAGCGAGAAATTTCCTTAGATGTTTAATAAATTACGTGGTTTATTTTCAACCGACCTGTCGATTGATTTGGGGACTGCCAACACTTTGATTTACGTTCGTGACCAGGGCATCGTTTTGAACGAGCCTTCAGTGGTTGCGATTCGTCAGGAACGTGCGGGCGGGGCAAAATCTATTGCAGCAGTTGGTGAAGCTGCTAAGCGCATGTTGGGTCGTACACCGGGCAATATCGTTGCCATCCGTCCTTTGAAAGATGGTGTTATTGCGGATTTTGAAGTGACTGAAAAAATGCTTCAACATTTTATTCGCAAGGTTCATGACAACACCTTCTTCCGTCCAAGCCCTCGAGTTCTTATTTGTGTTCCTTGTGGTTCAACTCAAGTTGAGCGTCGTGCGATTAAAGAATCAGCGATCGGTGCTGGTGCGCGTGATGTGTTCTTGATTGAAGAGCCGGTTGCAGCTGCCGTCGGTGCAGGTTTGCCAGTCGGTGAAGCGCGCGGTTCGATGGTCGTGGATATTGGTGGTGGTACTACTGAGATTGCTATCCTGTCATTGAATGGCGTGGTTTATTCTGATTCGGTACGTATTGGTGGTGATCGTTTTGATGAAGCTATCATCGAATACATTCGCCGCAACTACGGCACCGTTATTGGTGAAGCAACTGCTGAGCGAATTAAGCATGAAATTGGTACTGCTTATCCAGGCACTGAAGTTCGCGAATTGGATGTGCGTGGTCGTAATCTGGCGGAAGGTATTCCAAGAAGCTTTACTATTAATAGCAACGAAGTATTAGAGGCATTACAGAACCCATTGCACGGTATCGTGCGTGCGGTAAAAGCTGTTTTGGAGCAGTCGCCTCCTGAGCTAGCTTCGGATATTTCTGAACGTGGTATGGTATTGACAGGTGGTGGTGCATTGATTCGCGATATTGATCGCTTGTTGATGGAAGAAACCGGCTTACCGGTCATCGTTGCTGAAGATCCACTGACCTGTGTTGCTCGCGGTGGTGGTAAGGTTCTTGAAACAATTGATGAGCATGGCGGCGATTTATTCTCATACGATTGATTTTTAAAGAAATATTGACGAAAATCGGGCACTTACAGGCCCGTTTTTTGTATCTGCTTCAGGAGTCCAGTTATTAAAAACCTATTTACGCGGGGACCATCGTTAGTCTTGCAGCTGATTCTTACGCTGTCGCTTGCGTGTGTCTTGATGGTTCTGGATTACCGTTACGGTTATATGACTGCTGCGCGTAAAGCGACCGCCACCTTTCTCTCACCTTTGTATTATCTTGCGAATCTACCCAATGAAATTGCTGCCTGGGCTGATAATAATATTGTCAGTCGTAATGACTTAATAGATGAAAATCGTCAGTTGAAAGATGAGGTTTTGATCTTAAGTGCGCAGAATCAGCGTTTAATTGGTCTAGAGTCTGAAAATGCCCGGTTGCGTTCTTTATTGGGATCGTCACGTTCTTTCCGTGGCAAGCGGTTAATTGCCGAGGTCTTGAATGTTGATAGCCAACGTTTCTCCAATGAATTATTGTTAAATAAAGGTTCTACGGACGAAGTGTTTGTTGGTCAACCGGTGGTAGATTCAGAAGGGATTATGGGGCAGATAGTTGAGGTTTCGTTGACGACCAGTCGCATGATTCTATTAAACGATCAAAAGCATGCTATTCCTGTTCGCAATGACCGCAATGGAGTTCGAGCTATTGCACAGGGTGATGGGCAGCTGCTGTTCTTACGGCATCTGCCGAACACCACAGAAATCCGCGAGGGTGATCTATTATTAAGCTCTGGATTGGGCGAAAAATTTCCAGATGGTTATCCGGTAGCTAAAGTGATTTCAGTGACTAAGCAATCAGCTCAGCCTTACGCTCAGATCATCGCAGAGCCAACGGCTAACATTAATACTTCTAATCACGTTCTGTTGTTATGGCCTTATGAGCCAAGCAAGGATTCCGTTGATGAAAGCCAGCCACAATCATCGGAGAATTAGCGGCATGAAAACGATGAAGAATGAAGTAAAGCACGGGACCTGGATTATTATTGTTAGTTTGATCATTGCTATGATCATGGACATTTTCCCATTACCAGAAAGCTGGCAGCCGTTTAGACCTAGCCTCACTTTTTTAGTTCTGGGTTATTGGATTATCGCGCTTCCACATCGCATTGGTTTGTTGTGGGCATTTATCACAGGTCTGGCGCTAGATGGGTTGCTGGGCACCACTTTGGGTTTACACAGTTTTGCACTGGCCGTCCTGACCTTTATTCTTCAATTGAATCATCAGCGTCTTCGCCTATTTCCATTATGGAAACAAGCATTGACCCTAGTCTTTTTGAGTGTGATTTATTTTGCAATAGTTTTGTGGCTGGCTCGTCTTACTGGAAAACCAGAAAGTGATAGTTGGTACTGGATGGCGACGGTAACTAATGGCCTATTATGGCCTTGGCTGTTTGTCCTACTACGTGATATTCGTCGTTACTTCAGAGTGGTTTAAGGAGCCTTGATGTTCGAGCAAATTTATTTAGCTTCCGCATCGCCGCGCCGTAAAGAATTATTGACACAGCTCGGCGTTTCTTATGTTCAAGTGGCTAACGATTTCGATGAGACACCTTTAGCCAATGAATCTCCAGAAGAATATGTTAAGCGGCTGGCGATTGGCAAAGCTCGTTCGGCAGAACCTTATTGTGATTCTGAACTAGATCTTCCCATTCTAGGTGCTGATACCATTGTTGTTTTAGATGGTCAGTTTTTGGGAAAACCACAGGATCTTGAGCAAGCAAAATTGATGCTGTCTCGATTATCAGGTCAAACCCATCAGGTCTATAGCGGCGTCAGTCTTTGTTATCACGATAAAGCAATCTGGCAAGTCTCGAAAAGCGATGTCACTTTTAGCCAACTCTCCAAGCAAACCATTGATGCTTATTGCGTTACTGAAGAGCCGCTAGGCAAAGCCGGTTCATACGCTATTCAGGGCGTTGGTGGTAGTTTGGTCAGTGGTATCAATGGTAGTTACAGCGGTATTGTTGGGTTACCATTATATGAAACCAGAATTCTATTAGAGCAAATGCAGGTTAAGCATTTGCTTTCACCTAAGCCTTCACCTCATCGCTTACCTCAAGCAGGAGGTCGTTAACAATCATGCGTGATGAAATATTAATCAATGTCACTCCCCAAGAAACGCGTGTCGCGTTAGTGGAAAATGGTGTGTTGCAAGAAGTACATATTGAACGCATGACCAACCGTGGCATTGTGGGCAATATCTATAAGGGAATCGTACGTCGTGTCATGCCTGGTATGCAGGCTGCCTTTGTTGATATTGGGCATGATCGGGCCGCTTTTTTGCATGTGGCCGATATTATTGCGATTAAGAGTGATGAGGATAAACTGGCGGTAGAAGGTTCAGAACTTCTCGATAAACAACAGGCTCATGAAGCTGACATTGTTACTTTGCTTCATGAAGGACAGAAAATTATCGTTCAGGTCATCAAAGACCCGATAGGTAGCAAAGGTGCACGCTTAACCACTCATATCACAATACCTTCTCGTTTTCTGGTGTTGATGCCAGACAATCCGCATGTTGGGGTTTCGCAACGCATCGAAGATTTAAACAAACGAACACGCCTCAAGAACTTACTGGCTGATACCGATTTTGGCAGCGACACAGGGTATATCATTCGAACTGCAGCAGAAGGGGCAAGTGATATTGAACTTGATCGTGATGTTAAGTTCTTATCTAAATTATGGAGCGGGATCAGCGAGAAAGTACAGTCGGCTAAAGCACCGCAATTAATTCACGAGGATTTAGCGTTAGAGTTGAGAATTATGCGCGATATTATCGAAGATGATATTGAGCGGGTTAGAGTCGATAACCCACAAAGCTTTAAACGTATTCAGATCTTTGTGATGGAATTTATGCCGGATATCAAAAATAGAATAGAGTTTTATGAAGGTGAACGTCCTATTTTTGATCTCTACAATATTGAAGAAGAAATAAAAAAAGCACTCGAGCGAAAAGTGCCGTTAAAGTCAGGCGGGTATTTGATCATCGATCAGACTGAAGCGATGACAACCGTGGATGTGAATACCGGTGCTTTTATTGGGCATAAAAACTTAGAAGAAACGATCTTTCGGACAAACCTGGAAGCAGCTACTGCATTGGCACGACAACTTCGATTGCGCAATTTGGGCGGCATTATCATCGTTGACTTTATTGATATGCAGGATGAGGAGCATAAACGACAAGTGCTACGAACGCTCGAGAAAGGGGTTGAGCGTGATCATGTGAAAACGTCTATCTCTGAAGTGTCGACGTTGGGGCTGGTCGAAATGACTCGCAAACGCTCGCGCGAAAGTCTTGAGCGCTTGATGTGTGAACCTTGCCAGCAGTGCAATGGCCGTGGTTTTGTTAAGACGCCAGTCACGGTTTGTTACGAAATATTCAGAGAAATTAGTCGAGCAAGACGAGCCTATGATGTACAAAAGTTTTTAGTGCTGGCTAATCAGGAAGTGGTTGATTGTTTATTGGATGAGGAAGCCAGTAGCTTGGCTGAGTTGGAAGTTGAGATTGATAAACCGATTCGTTTACAGGTGGAAAGTCTATATGCTCCCGATCAGTTTGACGTTGTATTAATGTAATACGGAAGTCGAATGGCAAAAGGTATCATTACATTGGTTCGTAAATGGCTGACTAAGTTGCTCTGGTTGGTGTCGATCTTTGTGATTCTGTTTGTTCTTGTTGTTTCCGTACTTAAGTTGATTTTACCTTATTGGCTGGATGACAAAGAGAAAATTGTTGAACTGGTTGAAAAGCAAATTGGTGGAGAGTTTGACTACCAGCAACTGGTTGTAGATTGGACCCGTTTTAGACCCACTGTTTATTTAGAAGGTTTAAGTTGGAGCAGCGACGATCATCGGATCCAACTGAGCAGTTCGCGTAACACGATCGAGCTTAATTTGTGGCAAAGCTTAATTGATGGTTATTTACAAACTGAATCTGTTGAAATCAACGGAGTTAATCTAAGTTATACGATCCAGGAACTTGCAACAGAGCAAGACGTTAATCCTCTTTCTAATCTCTCAATTGATCGTATAAAACTTGCTCTAAGTATGTATCCGGAAGTCTTGCAGCAACGCAAAATTGTGGTGCGTGACTTATCTCTTACCGTTCGCCATCAAGGCAATAGCCGCACATTGGTTTCACCTCTGTTGCGTTTCGAAAAAATGGGCAACGAACGACAGGTTATTATTGATACCCGAAGTGAGTTGTTTTCCAGCGGACGGTTTGTAATAGAAAGCAAAGGTCAGCCTTTCGCAAGCAATAGTCATATTAATATCTACACAGCCCTTGAAGATACTGATATTAAGTCGTTAGCTCAGTTTTTAAACTTAACACAAGAATTCCCGGTCGACCTGGTGAACTTGAAGTTGTGGCTGACCTATGAGGGTGAAGTCCCTGTTGCAGGTTTTGCGCAAGTTGATGCGTCAGGTGACGAGTCCAGAATAGCTGAGTTAAATGGTGCTATTCGATTTAAATCAGATGAAAATGGTTTTCACCTGTCGAGTGAGAGATTTCATTTAGTAGAGCGACAAGTCGACCAAGCGCTACTTGACTTTGATACTCAATTTTTAGTTGATGTAGAGCGACAAGATTCCACCGCCACCTGGAATGTCTCTGCGAATAATTTCCCTATTAGTTATTTAACCACTTCGGTTAGTCCTTTTCTATCACAAGATACATTGTCTTTGTTAAATGGAACAGGCCCGGATGGTCATATCCATCAGTTTCAAATGGTTGCCAAGCAAAGCGACCAAGTATTCAAGCCGATTAATGCGAATATCGTAATCAGCGATCTGGAAGTCAATGAATATGAAACGATCCCGGGTTTTCAAATTGATTATCTTGCGATTAAAGACGAAGCAGGCAAATGGCGCATCAATTTGGAAACAGATGACGCCTCACTTACTATCAAGCACTGGTTAAACAATCCAGTGACTATTGACTCACTGACTTTTAATGGATTGTTAAGTGTTGAAAAAACAACAGCGATTGAAATTGATGAGTTCAAGGTTGCCAATCCCGATTTGACGATCAATGCGGAAGGATTGGTCACTCTATTTGAAAACAATCAGGGTGATACCGATGCTGAGTTGGCCTTATATGCTGAGGCTTATGACATTAATATTGGCGAGATTCATAAATACTTGCCAAGACAAGGCATGAAACAAAAAACTGTCGACTATCTAACTATGAGTTTACAGGGTGGTAATGTTGATAAGGTTAAGTTTCTTTTGCGCGGTGATTTAGAATCATTTCCCTATAAAGATGGCGCTGGTCAATTCTATATTGAGGCTGATGTGAGCGATGCTGTTTTCAAATTTCACCCTGAATGGCCTCAGGCCGATAGCCTTAGTGCAAAGGCTATTTTTGATAATGATGAAATGTTGATTGTGGCGGATTCTGGAAACTTATTGGGTAGCTCGGTCGTAGAAGCAAAAGCGACGATAGATTCATTCAGTAATGAAATTTCGATGTTAGTGATTACAGCTGACGCAACTGTGACTAATGAGAGTTATCTAGCCCTTCATCAGAGCTCCCCGCTAAAAGAGGACATTGGTGAGGCGATTACGGATTTTAAAATTAATAAGCCCATTACATCAACGGTTGAAATCACGATCCCTTTAGGTAACGATGTTCCGGCAACTATCAAGGGAACCATTCCCTTGGATGGCCACAGAGTTTCACTAAAAGATTATTCTATAGCACTTAATCAAGTGAATGGACTGATTCATTTCACAGAGGATGGAGCATACTCCGAGAATTTGCGCGGTAGCTTGTGGGGAAATCCGTTTACTATTGATGTTAAGGTTGATGACTTTACGGGTGATGCTGACTTGGTCAAGCTGGATGCGACTTCAAACTTCTCAGTGGGCAAGGTTTTTGATTCACAGAAGATACAATCACCATTGAGTATTACTGGCTCAAGTGAGCTGGTGGTGCGTTATCGAGTTGATCATCAAGCTCAGCAGTCATTGATTGTAAGAACTGACTTAAAGGGTACAGAGATTATTGGCCCAGACTGGTTGAGCAAAGATAGGCAACAGGTTGCCGATGTGTTGATCACTTTATTTGAGGCAGCCGGGCAAGTTAAATCACGTGCTATTTATCGCAATACTATTTCTTCGCAACTGCAATTTAGCAGTAACAATTTTAATGATATTAAGGGTGTTGTTGCTTTAGGTAATTTAGCCACTACAGATATTAAAGCACCACAGGATGGTGTTGCAATTCGGGGCGAGTTTAATGAAATCAAAAGTTATGATTGGATTAATAGTTTGCAATTTAAAAAGGGGGGAAGTTTTAGTTGGCCACAATGGATTGATCATATTGACATAAAAACGCCAATATTCGAAGTGGCGGGCCAAAAGCTTCATAACGTGCATTTGAGCGATGAATTATTAGCTGGCCAGTACCTTCGTTTTAAAGCTACAGCAGAAGAAGGTAAGGGAAGTTTGACGTTGTATGATGATGGTCGCAAGCATGTGGTTATTGATCAACTCGATATTGAGTTACAACCTTTTAGTAAACTATCTGATACTGATATTGGTTTAGAAAAAGAAGATTTGTATAACTGGCAATTGGAATGCGCATCGTGTCGAATCAATGGTATTGATACCGGAGTGCTAACACTGGTAACCAAGCAGACAGAACAGGGCGTAACGCTACAAGGTGATAGTAAGATCCAGGGGTTATTATCAGCCTATCTTGAAGGCAGCTGGTTTGATGACATCAGTACAATAAAAATCACCTTTACCTCGCCTAACGCGGGTCGTTTGTTAGAGCGTTGGGGTTATGGCGATGGGGTCAGGGAAACACAAACAAATGGTAGTCTGAATTTAAGTTGGCAAGGTGGTTGGCATCAGTTTGAGTTAGCAAAAAGTGATGGCAAGTTAGCCGTTAACACCGAACAAGGTGTGGTTCGCGAATTAAGTGATCGGCAGGCACGTGTGTTTAGTTTGTTCTCCTTACAAAGTTTACGCCGTCGTTTGTCACTGGACTTTAGAGACTTATTTGAAGATGGATTTTTCTATGACTCAATTGATGGAAAGTTCACGATTGCAAAGGGCATCGTTCATAGTGATGCGGTGGTTATTAATGGTGCTACTGCTGAAGTCACTATTTCGGGCTATACCAATCTGGTTAATAACACTGTCGATCAGAACGTTGTTGTTATACCTAAGCTCGGCTCCAGTTTACCGCTGCTAGCAGGTTGGGCTATCGAACCCACTACTGGCTTGATCATGTTATTAATTAATAAAATTTTTGAGCCGGTATTGGATGTTGTAGTTAGAATTGAATATAACATTAAAGGTGACTTAGCAAATCCTGTCGTCATTGAGGTCGATAAAAAGTCGAAGGAAATAGTAGTACCCGATGAAGAGCTTTTAGAACAGGTTGAAGGCGAACCCATTTTAGAGACTGAGCTCATCGAGCAAGAGAGTACCTTAGACTCCGAGCCGCAACAACAGCAGGTTCCTGAAAATACTGACAAAGGCGGTGAGCAAACAAAGCACAAAGAGGATGACAATGAGTAAATTAGTTATAGGCTTGATACAAATAACTTCATCCAGTTGCATTAAGGACAATCTTAGTAATGCGGAGCGGTTGATTAAACAGGCTGTAACCGATGGTGCTCAAGTAATTGTTCTACCAGAGAGCTTTGCGCTGATGGAAAAATATAATGGACAGAAGCTGGAATATTTAGAGCCGGATGGCAATGGTGAGGTCCAGCAGTGGATGTCTGCAATGGCTAAACAATTTAAGGTGTTGCTTGTCGGTGGCACGATAGCGGTTGAGTCGAATGTCGAAAACAAGCCCTATGCGCGGTGCTATATTTATAACGAGGATGGTTCGCAGCTTACCTACTACGACAAGATCCATTTGTTTGACGTATCCGTTAAAGAAGGCGAGAGCTATTCTGAGTCGGCTAACACCTTAGCAGGAAGCCAGCCTGTTGTGTTTCAGTGGAAAGGTGTCACCTTTGGTTGTTCTGTCTGCTACGATCTGAGGTTTCCCGAATTATACCGCTATTATCAATCTCATAATGTTGAGATTATATTGGCACCTTCGGCCTTTACCTTAGCTACCGGAAAGGTTCACTGGAAGCTGTTATTGCAGGCGCGCGCAGTTGAAAACCTGGCGTTTGTGGTTGCACCTAACCAAACCGGTACTCATGATAATCAGCGCAAAACCTATGGCCATAGTATGACAGTGGATCCATGGGGCGGAATTGTTGGTGAGCTGAATACTCGGGAAGGGGTACTTCTGACTGAGCTGGACCTAGATAAGATCGAGACTATTAAAGAGAAGTTCCCAGTCCATAAACATCGTAAATTAATGAGTTAATACTGAATGAATACATTATTAGATCAAGTTGAACGTAATTTATTTGAAGAATCTGATCTGAATCTAGACAGGTTGCAAGGTGCCATCCAAAAGTTACAGCGCTTCGATATTGATTACTCTGATATTTTCATTCAGGAGGTGCAGCACCAGTATTGGCAACTCGAAGATGGTATTGTTAAAGATGCCAGTTTTAATTTAAACAAAGGGCTGGGCGTTCGCGCTATTGAAGGTGAAAAAACCAGTTTTGCGTACGCTAATCAATTGCAACTACAGGCCTTGGATAATGCAATTAGCGCAGCTTCCAGTATGAGCCGCTCCGGACAACATAAAACCATCAGTTTTAATGCTGTTGCGAGTCAGCCACTTTATACCTCTCGTCCAGTACTGTTTGAGATTAAACAGCAACAAAAAATTGATTTGTTGCGAAGCCTTGATGCAAAAGCGCGACAACTGGATGACAAGGTGCAGCAGGTGGTTGTCAGTTTGTCTGCAGTGGATGAGCAAATGATGGTGTTAGCCAGTGATGGTGTTACGGCTGCTGATATTCGGCCAATGATCCGGTTAAACGTTTCGGTCATTGTTGAACATCAGGGACGTCGCGAACGAGGTAGTGCTGGGTTGGGTGGGCGTTATGACTGGCTACAATTAATGCAGGCAGATCTTGATGGGCTGGCCAAAACGGCAGTGACACAAGCTTTAATCAATCTTGAGGCTATTGATGCGCCTGCAGGAATGATGCCGGTAGTGCTGGGCAATGGCTGGCCTGGTGTACTGTTACATGAAGCTGTAGGGCATGGCCTGGAAGGTGATTTTAATCGTAAAGGTTCATCCGCTTATGCTAATAAAATTGGGAAGCAAGTTGCCTCAGAGCTATGTACTGTAGTCGATGATGGTAGTTTGCCGAATCATCGAGGATCTTTAACCGTCGATGATGAAGGAACATCGACTCAATCGACGATGTTGATTGAGAAGGGCGTGCTAAAAGGTTACATGCAAGATAAGCATAATGCGCGCCTGATGGGGCAAAAGCCCACGGGTAATGGGCGTCGAGAATCTTATGCGCATCTACCCATGCCCAGAATGACCAACACATTCATGAAGTCGGGTGACTCCGACCCCGAAGAGATTATCAAGAGTGTTAAGAAAGGCATTTATGCACCCAACTTTGCTGGTGGACAGGTTGATATTACTTCAGGCAATTTTGTGTTTAGCGCAAGCGAAGCTTATTTAATTGAAGATGGTAAAATCACCGCGCCGATAAAAGGCGCAACCTTGACCGGTAACGGCCCAGAAGTGTTAAAACGCGTCAGTATGGTGGGGAATGATAGCTCGCTTGATCCGGGTATAGGTGTTTGTGGCAAAGATGGGCAGAGTATCCCGGTCTGTGTCGGTCAGCCAACATTAAAAGTTGACCAAATGACGGTAGGTGGAACTAAGGCTTGATGTTTGACAGTTTTTAGTAGCATCGATACTATCACTTATTATATGAAATAAACTTTATAAGAGAAGTTATACTGTTTATGGATAGCGCCAATAATCCCCCTTATATTGAGCTAAGCCATGTACAAAATATAGCAATCAAAATCGTGGATGATTTTGATAAGAATTTTCAGCAAAGTGACCAATGGAAATCCCTTTAGGGAGATGTGATGTAAATTCTGGTGCGTTAAGTATTTTGGGAGTGGCGCAGTAAGTCACGCATAGCGTGACCTCAATATCGGGGTGTCGTTTCTTTTATGAACTACATCCCTGTAGTTCACCCTGCGGGCTAGCTTCGCTATTCAAAATCGTTCCTGACGATTTTGTGGTTCCTCGTGCAAAGACAAATTTGTCTGGAGCAAATTTGAACAGCGGAGAGAATCGACGCTGGCTTTAGCGGAATACATGGATGTATTCCGTAAAAGGAACTCGCTGAGTAGCGAAAAAGAAGCTATGGAAGACTGAAAGGTATTAGTTTTCGCAAGATGTCTTTGGTCTGAAAAAAATATTTTTAAAACCACATCAAAGAATATTTCCTAAAAAATATTATCCCTCTTCACTAAACTGCATATTGTCTCTAAGGTAACGAAATAATTCACGCTGCATCTTAGGGGCTTTGTTAAGCTCCTGCTCTTTTTGGGCGCTACGAACCATTTGGCGAAGTTGTTGGCGGTCTAGGCTTGGCTCTAGTTGCAGTAGTTCGAAGGTGGCTGTGTCGCCTTCATTGAGCAGGCGGTCTCGCCATTGTTCTAACAAGTGTTGTTTGCGAACCTCGAGCTGGTGATATTGATCAGCTATGGCTAGTTCAGCTCTGATACCATCTAAATCTTCATCACGTAATACCTTGCCAATATATTTTATTTGCCGCTTCTTCCCTGTGTGGTGATGGATTTTCTGCCCTTCTTTAATAGCCTTCAGGCAATTTTCGGACAAAGGCAATTTTGCAAGCAGTGAGGCTGGAATTTCCAGTAGGCGCTCACCCAGCTCGGTGATTTCGAGCAGTTCTTTTTTGACTTGGCTTTTTGATTTTTCTGTAGATTCTTGATCGTCTTGGTGTTTCATAAGTTTCGTTATCGAGTGATTAGTTGCTGTAGAAATGGTCAGGGATTGTTATCAAAATTGCAAACTTGCTTTGATGAAGGCTATGGTCTTTGAATCCCAGATGGTGCTGCTATCAAAGTAAGAGCGATCATTGATATTGTGCTGCAATACCAGAGATAAAGATAGCTCTTTATTATCAATTGGGAAGCTATGGCTTATGCGGGCATCCCAGCGTTTGAAGTCGGAGCGATTTTCCATATCTTGTAAATAATAAGCAGTACTTACTTGAAGTTGATCAGTAAGATCATGTTGATACATTAATGCCAGGGTTTGTTTCGGTGCCTGGTGACGTAAGCTTCTGCCGGTTTCAACTTCGAGGTCTAGATAACTATAAGTAAACCATAACCGACTGTCCCCGGAAAACTGATAATCAAGCTGTAAATCAAGCCCTTTGCTGGTATAGCTATTTGCATTTCTTGGGTCGAAGCCATCTAATCCAAATAGCCCATCAATGGTATTGTCTAATGTGTCATAAAAAACTTTAATGTCGAAGTTGAATTCTTTTCCTGCTCGATAGAACCAGCCTATTTCACGAGATAGTATGGTTTCAGGTTTCAAGTTACCCATAGCTTGCGGGGTTTGGTAGAAGATTGCAAAATCATCACTGCCATTCACTGGCAGAGACAGGTTGCGAACAATATATTGGCGATGACCGCTTTCTTCGTAAAAATCAGGATTACGAGTACCTTTAGCTAAAATAAACCGCCAGGATGAATACTTACTGGCTAGATAATTTAAAGCAATTCTTGGTGAAAACTCACCGCCTACAAAGTCATCATGCTCATACATGCTACCAACATTAAGCAAAGCATTTTCAGTAAAGCGCCATTCGAGATTAGCAAACAAGCGGTGAATATCGTTATGCAGTTTTCTTTCAAAGAACGACTCACCCTGAATACTGTCCCGGCGTGAACTAAAGCCTGATACTAAGCGGGCCTCTGGACTAAAGGTGTAAGTGTCCTGCAACTCTATTTCCCACTTACTCTCATCAAAGTTCTGGTTTGCCGTACCGCAGGAAACGGTATTGCCAAGTTGCATGAATCGAGCAATAACTTGTTGAGTGAGTAGGGCAACTTCAGGCGTACCTGGGTTGGGTAGCGGTGAGCCGCTTGAAATAGCGGCAATAAGCTGTTCAGTATAAAATCGATCAGAGTTATATAAATCACCCAGCTCACTGGTCAGGAATATGGCTGGCGGACACGTTTGCCATTCTTCATCTACCGAGTCCTGACTGTAATTAGCATTAATTTTAATGTCATGGTATTCAGATAGTTGGCGATCCCAAATAAGCTGAGCAAATCCGTCATTGGTAGCTTTTGTGTGGAACGGTTGTGTTTGGTATACGTCCAGCAGGTCTTGATCCTCATCGGCTTGGCTGTAGCCAAAAATAAATCGCCACTGTTCTTCGTGGGTTGGACTAAATACCATATCACCTCGAAAGAAATCTGTTGCGTGGTCGTCATAGCGCTCAGTTCCATTACGTTGCAGATCGAATCCTTCATCGCTATGGTGGCCAACAGTCATGCGGTAGCTAAAGTCTTCGGATTGATTGGCTATACGAACTGAACCATCAAGAATTCCTTTATTGCCAACGGTGGTTGTGGCTTGGTTGCTGGCAACGTCGGACGGGTGTCTGCTGATGATATTAATGACACCCAGGAATGAGTTAGCACCGTAGGCAACAGTATTTGGCCCGCGAACCACTTCTATTCGCTCAACATCATCTATGGAAAGCGGCATACTGCCCCACAAAACACGCGAAAGAGCTGGTTTGAAAACAGAACGGCCATCAACTAATACTTGAAGGCGACGCGAAAAGTCGGTGTGTAAACCATGAATACTAACCTCTGGCGTGTTACCACTTACATAACCTACGTTCATTCCGGGAACAAGACGCAATGCTTCGACGATATTGCGGGCGCCAGAAGCTTCAATTAGCCCGCGGTCAATAATGGTAACGGATGCGGGAGTTTCAGATTGAGGTTGCTTTAATCGAGTCGCAGACAGTATGGTAGGCAGTTCGTCCTCGAATAGGTCCGAACTTTCGATAGGTTCATTTGCATAACTGTTGGAAGTCAACAGCAGTACTGTGATTGTCACTAGCAACTTCGAAGCGGGCATGATTTATTCTTGGATAAAACCAGTTCTCATTCTTTACAATCTAATATGTTAAGTCAAGTTTTGTCCTTGTCCAACAAACACTTATAATAGCCTTCTTTTCGACTTATTAGTGGAGTGCCGAGTGGCTTCTGATAAACATTTAACCTTAAACCAAATTGCAGACCAGCAGGCTGCAACCGAGCAGCAGTTACGTCTCATGGTGCAAATTGCATTACAACAGGCGGCTGAGGCTGGTGCAGCACAATCTGAAATCTGGTGCTACAACACGGTTGGCAATAGCATCGAGGTTCGGCAGGGTGAGTTGGAAACACTTGAGTTTAATCAGGACAGCCATTTCGGGATTAATGTCTACTTTGGTCAAAGTAAGGGAACGGTCTCAATCAATGACCTTACCGAAGCAGCCGTTCATAAAGGTGTACTGGCAGCTTGTGAAATTGCTGAATTTACCGAGCCTGATCCCTATTCTGGGCTAGCAGATAAAGCTTTAATGGCTACTGAATTTAGGAATCTACAGCTGGATCATCCGAATGATTTGACGATTCCGCAAATGGTCGAAATGGCCAAACAATGCGAGGCAACTGCTTTGGCTGATTCGCGCATTAAACAATCCGAGGGGACTAGCAACTACAGTCACCGCTCAGTTTCACTGTATGCTAATAGTCATGGCTTTATTGGCACTAATCACACCACTCGCTTTAGCCTATCCAATTCAGTGATAGCAGAAACTAAGCAAGGAATGATTCGCGATGGCTATTACACCATTGGCCGTGATGTCGCTGATTTGTTAGCGCCTGATGTTGTTGGCGAACAGGCTGCCAGTCGCGTTATTAGCAAACAAAAGCAAGGTAAAATTCCTTCAGGAAATTACCCAGTGATTTTTAGTGCGGAGTTAGCGCGTGGGCTGTGGTCGCATATGCTATCTGCTTTAAAAGGAGCGGCTTTATACCAAAGAGCATCATTTCTCTTGGATAAAAAAGGTCAGCTTATTTTACCCGAGTTTGTGCAGATTGAAGAGGACCCTTTCATAGCGAAGGGGTTTGGTAGTGGCAACTATGACAGTGATGGCGTCGCGACCAAAAGACGGGATATTGTGGCGAATGGGGTCTTGAAGGATTATTTCTTGAGTAGCTATTCTGCACGTCGACTTGGCATGCAGACAACCGGTAATGCCGGTGGGATCCATAACGTAATCATTAACTCTCTGGAGGATATTTCCTTGCAGGATATGATGAGCCAGCTTGGTACAGGCTTGTTATTGACAGAAGTCATGGGGCAGGGGGTTAATACTGTGACCGGCAATTATTCGCGTGGTGCCAGTGGCTTCTGGTTCGAGGACGGTGAGATTCAATTCTTCGCTCAGGAGTTAACCATTGCTGGCAATCTTGAGCAGATGCTGAAAAATATTGTAGCAATTGCCAATGATGTGGATAAGCGCTCGAGTATTTTGACCGGTTCAGTAGCAATAGAAGGAATGATGGTGGCTAGCTAGTACACGCCGCTAGCCATCAGGAATACGACGATTAAGCAAAAAACAGGGTGGCTAAACCGAGCAGGGCAAAGAAACCGGCAACGTCGGTCACCGTGGTCAGCACCACCCCACCAGCAATGGCAGGGTCGATATTAATTTTCTTTAAAAACAGTGGCAATACAGCGCCACTGACTACACCGGTGACCAGATTGAACAGCATGGCTCCGCCAATGGTAATGGCTAGGTGGAGGTGGTTAATTCCTGATTCTTTATAGTAGGAATAACCATAAACTAATGCCGCAATGACCAGCGCCCACAAGATGCCGTTGATAATACTGACCGCTAATTCTTTCTTTAACAGGTAGCCTTTGTTGCCTTCTCCAATGTGTCCTAGCGACATACCACGAATGACCAGAGTCAGGGTTTGAGTTCCTGCAATGCCGCCCATACTGGGCACGATGGGCAGTAGAACCGCCAATAAGGTTACTTGAGCAATGGTCTTTTCAAATAGCCCAATCACTAACGCTGCTAGAATGACGGTAAGCAGGTTGATACCAAGCCAGATGGCACGCTTTTTGGCCGTCGCGGCAATTTTACCGAAGGTATCTTCTAGTTCATCCAGGCCTGCCATCGACATCAAGGAGTGATCGGCTTCTTCACGGATTACGTCAACCACGTCATCAATGGTGATACGACCAAGCAAACGTCCGTTCTCATCCAGAACCGGTGCCGAAACCAAGTCATGGCGCTCAAAGATTTGCGCCACTTCAGTTTCGGGCATATCCACAGGAATAGTGAAGGTTTCCTTATCAACGATTTGAGTAATGGGTGTATCTGGGTCGCAGGTTAAAATAGCGCTGATCGGTACTGAACCAATTAATACATCGCGCGAATCGACAACGTACAAGTGGTCGGTATTGGGTGGCATGTTGCCACGAATTCTTAAATAACGAAGCACCACTTCGACCGAAACCCGAGGCCGAATCATGATGGTGTCGATGTTCATCAAGCCACCAGCAGAATCTTCCGGATAGGAGAGGGCATGCTCAATTTGGGCGCGGTTCTGCTCATCCAGCAGACGAAGAACCTGGTTACTGATATTTTGTGATAGGTCACCGAGAATATCTACAACGTCATCGGTATCCAGATCAGCCAAAGCATTAGCAAGCTCCTGCGGTTGCATTTGCTCAATAAAGGTTTGACGGATTTCATCGTTAAGGTGTTGTAATACATCACCTTCGCGTTCTTTATCGAGTAATTGCCAGATGACATTACGGACGCGAGGTGGAGTCGATTCGAGCAGGTGAGCAATGTCAGCTGAACGAAGCTCTTCGAGAAGATTTCTGACCGGAATAAGATGGCCACTGTCCAGCGCATTATTTAAGAGCTGAAGCTGTTCCTGACGTGTTTGTGTCGCTTGTGTTTCCGCCATGGCTGCATCTTACTGGTTGATTTTGTTGGTATTCTAACGCAGATTTGCCATTGCTGGCTATGACACTGTATGAATTTACAGTTTTTTATCCAATTGGCGGTGTTCGATGGAGATGTTTGGGTAAAGGGGCTTTAAGGCTTTGGCTAAAGTTTCGACCATATAAACTGAGCGATGGCGCCCGCCGGTACAGCCTATAGCGCAGGTGAAGTAGCTGCGGTCCTGTTTACTGAACTCGGGAATCCAGGTGGAAAAGAACACTTTCAGTTGCCAGGTATATTCCATCACTATGGAGCTTTGTTCGAGAAACTGCTGGATAGGTTGGTCTTTGCCGGTAAAGTCTCTTAGTTCAAGGTCCCAATAGGGATTCGGCAGGCAACGTACATCAAACACAAAGTCCGCATCTTTAGGCGCGCCGTGCTTAAAGCCAAAGGAAATGAGACGAATATCCATTGACTGGCCTTTATCACCACTCACTCGTTCACGCAGACGCTCGCGCAATTCATGAGGTGATAACTCTGAAGTATTAATGACTAGATCGGCTGAAGCACGAACTGGCTCAAGCAGTACTTCCTCTTCTTTTATGGCATCGCGCAACGAGAGTCCGCGGTTGGTCAGTGGGTGACGGCGACGGGTTTCGCTGAAGCGTTTCAGAAGTATGTTTTCGTCTGCATCAAGGAATAGTGTTTTAGCTTGAGGGGCTTCTTTTTTAATTCGAGTAATTTCCTCCGAAAAATGCTCAAGGTCATGACGATTACGAGCATCTACACCAATGGCAATATCTTCATTTCGTAGAATATGGTCATTGATTACATTCAGAGTTAAACTCAGAGGCAAGTTATCAATACAGTAATAGCCCATATCTTCAAGCGCTTTAAGAGCGACTGATTTTCCAGAACCTGAGCGACCACTGACTATCAATAATTTCATACGTTGACTTCTCTGTCTTTTTCCACTTTGTCTTTTGATTTATCTGTCTTTTTTGCATGCTGGGCCAGGGCACCTTCAATGATTTCATATAAGGCCTGATTGTTGTGAGCATGACGAATTTGGGCACAGACTTTCTTATCTTTTAGGATCTCAATTAAGCCATTAAGACCTTTCAGTTCCTGGAAATCAAAGTGCTTTGGAACAATGAGTGCAAAAACAATGTCCACAGGCTCCTGATCGGGAGCATCAAAGTCGATGGGCTCTGCGAGAGTAACAAAGACCGCCAACGGTTGTTCGCAAGGTTTAACGCGACCGTGTGGTAAGGCTACTCCATTACCAATAGCAGTAGTTCCGAGTTGCTCTCGGGCTACTAAAGCTTTTAACAACAGGAATGATTCGTATTGTGAGCTGTGTTCAGCGAAAAGGTTAGCTATGAATTGTAACGCTTTTTTTCGACTTGTAGCTTGTGCCCCGAGCACACACAGCTCGGGGACAATAACATCTTCTATTTGCATAAGTTTAATGACGTGTCATCTTTTCCTTATGTTTTATCACTTGTCTATCTAGTTTATCAATCAATAAATCAATCGCGGCATACATATCCTCTGATTCACTGTTGGCAAAAATCTCTCCACCGTTGACATGTAAGGTCGCTTCAGCAATCTGGCGAACCTTCTCAACACTAAGTGTAACGTATACATTATTAATATGATCAAAGTGACGCTCGAGTTTTGCGAATTTTTCGTTAACAAAGTCTCTCAATGCATCAGTGATATCAAGGTGACGACCAGTTAGATTGATTTGCATAATGCTTATTCCTTCTATCGAATAGTTTAAGAATTTGTGAATAACTTACGCTGATGAGCAGGGGGGATATTCAATGCTTCGCGGTATTTTGCAATGGTGCGACGTGCAATTGAAATGCCTTCCTGTTGTAATAGCTCAGCCAGTTTAATATCACTCAAAGGTTTGCGGGAAGGTTCCGCTTTAATAAAGTGTTTAATTTTATTTTTAATTGCCGTAGATGACCATTCACCTCCTTGGGTTGATGGAATTGCGTTTGAGAAAAAATACTTAAGTTCAAAAATTCCTTTCGGTGACTGTAGGTATTTATCGCTACAGGCTCGAGAAATAGTGGATTCATGTAACTTGAGATCATCAGCTAAATCTTTTAATCGCATTGGTCTTAATGCTGACTCGCCCACTTCAAAAAAGTTCTGTTGGTGTTGCACAATCCAATCTGCTACTCGCTTTAAGGTATCATTTCTTGCCTCAACACTCTGCATAAACCAGCGAGCATTTTGTAAGTTTTGTTGAAGATATTGACGATCGGTGGGCTTATTCGAATTGCGCAATGATTCAGCGTATTGATGATTAATGTCCAGTTGCGGCGTGCTTTGCCCTGTGAGCTGGGCTTGCCACTGCCCGTTCAGCTTATACACTAATAGATCAGACCGAATATATTCTGTTTCTTGCCCCAGGTACTGGTAATTGGGCTGATTTCTTAGCTGTCGAATCAAATCTAAGGCATCATTCATTTGCTGTTTGGTTAATGATAGCCGTTCAATGAGGTCGTGGTAGCGGTGCTTGGTGAGATGGTTAAAATGCTGCTTAACAAGCTTTATAGCTAGCTGAATTTTGCTGGACTGTTGTTCGGTGATTGTAGCCTGCATGGCACTTAGCTGTATCAGCAAAAATTCTTGAAGATTCTCGCTGGCACACCCGAAAGGTTCTAGTTGTTGCACCTGCTGGATGATGGCGCAAACCTTCTCGGTTGTGACTAAATGCCCAAAGTCCTCTTCAATTTGTGCGACGATTTCATCAGGTTGGACAGTTAAAAATCCAGCATCATCGATATTTTCAATAATATAATAGGCTATCTCCATATCCGCTCGACTCAAGGCTGACATCTGGATTTGCCATTCAAGATGTTCACGTAAGCCAACTTTGTCCTGCATCAGGTTTTCAAGCTGGCTATTGTTGATGTTCGAGGAACCTGAGGGATAGGTGGCTTGCTCAAAGTTAGAGATTTGCCAATGTCTCTGACTGGTCATGAATTCATCAATGTGAGTTTGCGAATCAGGTTCTGATGGAGACTGGCTGTTAGCACTGGTCATTACATCAGTTGAAACACTGACATCTGGGTAACTATCATCGATAAGAGTTAGAAGAGGGTTGCTGTCGAGCTGATATTGAATCTCCTGTTGTAAAGCTAACTGGGATAGCTGTAACAGTTTAATGGACTGTTGTAACTGAGGGTTCAGTTTCAGTTGTTGGCTAAGGTTTAACTGGAGAGTTGGATTCATTGAAATTGGTATACCAATCTTTGCCTTTTAATGTGTCCTTTAACTACAAATTACTCCTAGTGGAGTAGTGTTGCAAGGGCTTATTATCTAACTGAGGATTGGTCTACTGTATTTCAAGAGGTTAGGCTATGTTGGTCATTGGTGGTGCAATTTTTGTTCAAAGCAAAGGAGTTTTGAGCAGGCAGATCGTCATGTGACCGGGACATCTTCCTTTGCCAAAGCGGGCAACCCACATCAACCGGAACGAGTTTACATTTTAAAATGTTCACCCAGGTAACGTTTTTTAACCAGTTCATTGGTGAGTACTTCGGCTGGTGTGCCTGAGGCAATAATGTTACCAGTGTCTACGATATAGGCCTGTTCACAGACATCCAAAGTTTCGCGTACATTATGGTCGGTGATTAACACCCCAATGCCGCGCTCCTTTAATTGAATAATGATGGTTTTAATGTCCAGCACAGAAATGGGATCAACACCAGCAAAAGGCTCATCCAGCAAAATAAACTTAGGGTCATTCGCTAAGGCTCTGGCAATTTCTACACGGCGTCGTTCTCCACCGGATAAGCTCATGCCATGACTTAAACGAATGTGTTCAATATGGAATTCTGAGAGTAACTGGTCCAGCTTTTCTTCTCGCTGTTTGGCATTTAAGTCTTTGCGTAACTGAAGAATAGCCATGATGTTATCTTCAACGGACAGCTTACGAAAAATTGAGGCTTCTTGTGGTAAGTAACCCAGCCCTTTCTGGGCTCGTGTATGCATCGGGTCGGTAGTGATGTTATCGTCACCGAGAAAGATTTGTCCGCCATCAGAAGGAACCAGCCCAACAATCATATAAAACGATGTGGTTTTACCTGCACCATTGGGGCCTAGCAAGCCGACGATCTGTCCCTGGTTAACTTCAAGGGTGACATTTTCGACTACTTTGCGGTCTTTATAACTTTTTGCGAGGCGACGTGCCTGTAGCGAAATCATTGCTGGTTCTCTTGTTTGGTTTGCTGCTTTGTCGCGGGCTCTTCTTTATGATTATTATTAGTTTTTGATTCGTCGTCCTGGGCCCAGAAAAACTCGGTTTCTACTCTTTGCTCTCCGCTATCGCTTTTGCCCGCTGAAATTACTTTGCTGGTACCATCATAAGTCAGAAAAGCAGCAGTCATATTCGAGTCGCCTTGTTGTAACTTAACGTTACCCACAAGTTCAGTTTGTTTGTCTTTACCATTTGAGCGGAGTTGATCGGCAGTGGCAAAAATTGCTGCCTGGCTGGGTTGTTGTAATCGGAATTCAGTTGGATTGCCACTAAGCACAAAACCAAAGCCCTCAACCACCCCTTGATTCGCTTTAAGTTGCTGCCCAAGCAAGGTCAGAGTATCAATACCTGAAGATTGCACAATTTGAATATTGCCACTGGCCGATAGCTCACCGCTTTGTTGGCGGTAAATGATTTTTGGAGCATCAATCTCAGTGGTCTCCCCAGCTTGATCCACATAATGAATTTTTACAGGGTTACCCAGCGCAGTAATAGTACCGGCATTTTCACCTTGCTTGGTCAGAGATTCAGCATGAATAGTCATATTGCCATGTTCGTATATGACGTTGTCACGATAAATAAAAATATTCTGTTGAACATCAAAAAATGAATTGTCAGAGCGCAAGCGTGACTTTTCCATTGATGCTGCCAGCGTCTCATTACTGAGAAGTGTGATACTGACCAAAGTGGCAATCGTTAGCAGAGTTGATTTCATAATTCTTCTGCGAGGACCTCAGATTTAAATTCTATTTTGTTAGTACGTAAATCAGCTTGCATACCATTCGCGGTCATTCTAAAACGGCCGTCAATTAATTCAATAGGCTGATCAGTAAAAGCAGTTTCCGATGCAAAGTCAATTTTTAAAACTGGCATGGTTAACAATACATTGGATTGCACGGGTTGTCTTTCTAACTCAACCTTAACATTGCCCTCAAGAACCAGCTGTTCGCTCAATTCGTTACTGACCGCTTTTTCAGCGCTGACCGTCCAGCTTGGATTCTGGTCATCATTAAAATGCATCACTGGTTCTAGCAGGTGAGTTTGCATGATGTCTTTGTAATGTAGGGTTTTAACGGTGGTGAACGAGCGTTGAACTTGCCCGTTGGTATCAAACTCGATGGTTTCAGTGTTGGCCAGATAATAGTCCGGGTTACTGGAAATCTCAACAAAGTCGGGTTTTGGTTCAGTTGAGCGATCCCACCAATAAGCGATAGCAAAAGTTGCCGGGACCAGAAGCCACAGCATGGAGCGACCCTTTAAAAAGGTCATCGCTTAGCTCCGTTATGTTTGACCTTGGATAGATAGTCCTGATGGATAGTGTCCAGTTTATTTTGGCTTTCAAGAATTAAATCACAGACCTCACGTACGGCACCAAAGCCGCCATTATTTTCGGTAACCCAGTCTGCGTGTTGCTGCATCAGCCAGTGACCATCAGCGACAGTCACCCCAAAGCCAACCTGCAATAACAAAGGCAGATCGGGTAAGTCATCACCAATATGACAAACCTGATCAGGTGTTACGGACAAGTCGAGACACAGCTTATCAAAAGCTTCCTGCTTGTTAGATTGGCCTTGATAAAAGTGCTCAATACCGAGTTCCTGACAACGTTTTTCGACAATTTTGGAGTTGCGCCCGGTTATAATGGCCACTGTGATACCGGCTTTTTGCAGACATTTGATACCAAACCCATCTTTAATATTGAAGGTTTTGAATTCTTCGCCGTTATTACCAATAATGACCTGGCCATTACTGAGCACACCATCAACATCACAGATCAGCAGCTTGATAGGTTTCGCTTTATTTAGCAGCGCTTCTGGATGGTTGGGTCTTTGTACTCTACAGCTCATCAAACCACTCCGGCTTTAAGTAAGTCATGCATATGAATAACACCCAGCGGTTTATCCTGACTATCGACGACAATTAATGAGGTAATACTACTTTCCTCCATTAAGTTTACTGCGTCTACCGCCAAAGTTTGGCTGGGAACCGTTTTGCATCCTTTAGTCATGACATCTTTAATGGGTGCATCAATATCCACATCTCGCTCAAAAGCACGACGTAAATCACCATCTGTAAAAATCCCCAATAAACTGCCGTTTTGGTCAGTCACAGTTGTCATACCCATACGCTTATCTGTCATTTCGAACAATGCATTGCGAATGGAAATATCGGGCTTCACAGAAGGAAAGGACTTGCCGGTGTGCATCAGGTCATCCACTTGCAAAATCAGGCGTTTCCCCAAGCTGCCGCCAGGATGTGACAAAGCAAAGTCATCTGGGGTGAAGCCTCTTGCTTCCAGCAAGCTCACGGCAATCGCATCGCCAAGTGCTAGCACAGCGGTGGTGGAGGCGGTGGGCGCGAGATTATGCGGACAGGCTTCTTGTTCAACTTGAACTTTAATATGCAGGTCGCTGGCTTTGGCTAAACTTGAACCTTCATTACTGGTGATGGAAATTAATTCGATACCGCGGCGTTTGATCACAGGAAGCAGGGCTGTAACTTCATGAGTTTCACCAGAATTGGAGAGAGCAATAACCACATCCAGTTCGCCAATCATGCCCAAATCACCGTGGCTGGCTTCGGCGGGGTGAACAAAAAATGCCGGCGTACCTGTGCTCGCGAAGGTCGCAGCCATTTTGCCACCAATATGACCAGACTTACCCATGCCAATGACCACTACTTTGCCCTGACAGGCGAGCAATGTATTACAGACAGCAACAAAGGTTTGATCCAATTGTTGTTTGAGATTTGTGACAGCAAGGTTCTCGATATCAATCACGCGTTCTGCGCTTTTCAAAAGTTGCTGTTCCAGATTTGAGTCACTCATTGACGACACCGTTGGTGGTTCTATTATTTTTAACCATAAGGTCAACAGACCCTAGAAGACGCGAACTATATAATACCCAATGAAGGCAGCAAGTAAAATAGCGCCTGCAAGACGGTTAATTTTACCTGGGCCACGAATACCGTATGCTAAGACTGCTAAAAGAACACATAATCCGAGCATGACGGGATAATCAATGGTTAGTATTTCTTTTTCAACCACTGGGGCGGCGATTAGCGCAGGAATGCCCAGCACCCCCAGCAGGTTAAAGATGTTAGAGCCAACCACGTTACCAATCGCAATTTCATGCTCATTTTTCATAACCGCCGAAATTGAGGCTGCCAGCTCTGGCAGGCTGGTGCCAAGCGCAACAATGGTCAGGCCAATTAAGGTTTCTGAAACCCCCATTTGCAACGCAAAGCCACTGGCACCAACAATCAGCAGTTTGGAGCTGACGACCAATAGAACTAACCCTAAGACTAGCCAGAAAATTGCTTTGGGGCTGGACATCGTTTCGGGTAATTCATCGACAATTTCTTCCAGCATACGATCATTGCTGGAGCGAGTTTTGATACCCATGCGCACCAGCCAGAAAAAGTAGATGACTAAAGTGCTTAACAGTATAACGCCTTCGACATGCGAAAGGCGTAAATCCCAGAAGAAATAGAGCACTGCAAAAGACACCACGAACAGGATCGGGATTTCACGTTTAATCATCCCCGAATTAATCAGCAAAGGCTTGACCAGTGCAGTAATTCCCAGCACTAGAGCGACATTGGTGATATTCGAGCCAATGGCATTACCAATCGCTACCTCAGGACCACATTCATCAACACCGGGCGGGCAGGTTTTAAATGAGTCAATAATAGACACAAAGATTTCAGGAGCAGAAGAACCTATCGCGACAATGGTTAAACCAACAATCAGGCGAGACACCCCAAAATTTTGCGCGACTGCAGCTGCGCCGTCTGTAAAGCGATCCGCGCTCCAAACTAACAGAGTAATACCAACCAGGATATAGGCAATGTGTTCTATCATGGAAACCTTAGAGATGTTGAGTGTTCAGTAAATGGGCTTGGCCTATTATAAAATAAGCGGGGCTTTGACTGACAAATTGAAATTGTTTCAAAGCATTGCCCTGGGTGACGTGTATTTATGACAAATAAGCGCGCCATTGTACAGCTTACGGCATTTGATGTCATTCACAGGTGTTTATCAAAGGGATTTCGGGTAAAATCACGCCACTTTAGTGCCAAGTTTGCTAATAATTCATATTTTTGTGTCTATATTGATGCAGTTTTAGGCGTTATGATGCTTGGCCATAACTTCGATTAAAGTAAGTAAATAACCGATGATAGAACAGATTAAGTCCCTGATTGAAAAAGAAATTGAGTGCGAAGAGTTGCGGGTTGATGGCGATGGTAGTCATTTTCAGGTAATTATCGTCAGTAAAGCCTTTGAAGGTTTGCGTAGTGTAAAGAAACAGCAGATGGTTTATGCCACTGTGAACGAGCATATTGCCAGTGGTGATATCCATGCTTTGACTATTAAGGCTTATACGCCTGACGAGTGGTCAAAAGCTAAGCACTTTCTATAAGTATTGAGTCTTTAACGATGGATAAATTATTAATTAAAGATGCCGGCCCGCTGGACGGTGCTATTAAAATTTCAGGCGCTAAAAATGCTGCTTTGCCGATTTTGATGGGTGCCTTGTTGGTGGATGGCGTTACAACAATTGGCAATTTGCCGCATTTAAATGATGTCACCACGACCTTAGAGTTAATGGGGCGCTTAGGTGCTAAATTAACCATTGACGACAAATTCAATGTCGAAATTGATAGTCGCGATATTCACAGCCATGAAGCTCCGTATGAGTTAGTTAAGACCATGCGAGCTTCGATTCTGGTGTTGGGGCCTTTGCTTGCGCGCTTTGGCGAAGCAGTGGTGTCGCTACCGGGTGGCTGTGCGATTGGTTCTCGTCCTGTGAATCTGCATATTGATGGCATGCGCGAAATGGGGGCGGATATTGAGGTTGAGGCGGGTTACGTTCACGCCAAATCGGATGGCCGCTTGAAGGGCGCTAAAATTGTTATGGAAATGGTCAGTGTTGGTGCAACTGAGAACCTGATTATGGCGGCGGCGCTGGCGGATGGTACTTCGGTGATTGAAAATGCGGCGCGCGAACCTGAAGTCGTTGATCTTGCTAACTTTTTGAATAGCATGGGCGCTAAGATCAGTGGTGCTGGTACTTCGGTAATTACCATTGAAGGTGTGGAGCGTATGCACGGTGGTCATCACGATGTGTTACCTGATCGTATTGAAACTGGTACCTATTTAGTTGCTGCAGCGATGACCCGTGGTCGTATTCGTTGTCGCAATACTGATCCAGATATTCTTGATGCAGTACTGGTTAAGCTTAAAGAGGCGGGTGCTGAAGTGACCGCTGGGGAAGACTGGATTGAGCTTGATATGAAGGGCAGGCGTCCGAAGGCTGTGAATATCAAAACGGCTCCATACCCAGGGTTTCCTACAGACATGCAGGCGCAGTTTTGTGCCATGAATGCGGTTGCAGAAGGAACTGGCACTATTACTGAAACGATTTTCGAAAATCGCTTTATGCATGTACTTGAAATGCAGCGTATGGGTGCGGATATCGCAATAGAAGGCAATACAGCCATTTGTCGTGGTGTTGAGCAATTGTCTGGAGCCCAGGTTATGGCGACAGATTTACGCGCGTCAGCCAGCTTGGTTTTGGCAGGACTGTGTGCAGATGGAGAAACTTTAGTGGATAGGATTTATCACATTGATCGTGGTTATGAGACCATTGAAGAAAAGCTGCAAAATCTGGGTGCGTCGATTAAGCGAATAGCTTAGTGCTTGTTGCCACCTCATAGATAAGAAAAAAGGGCTTGAAGCCCTTTTTTCTTATCTTGCTGATTTAATCCCAGCTCATTTAATCCCGATAGCCTAGCACAACATTGGTTTCTGCTTTTTCCCCTTCTCGATAATACTCAAGAGATATTTCTGCTTTGGGGGCGAGGTTCCAGATCGCAGCCATCAAGTCTACCGAGCTATTAATGGGTTGGCCATTAACCTGGGTAATGATGTCCAATGGTTGCAAGCCTGCTTTATCTGCTGGGCCATTGCCATTAATGGCTGTGATCACTATACCCTGTCCGTAAGGCAGCTGTTCAATATGAGATGCCAAGGCTTGTTGTTGCTGTGGCGATAACTCCATTTCCTGAATAATCGAGCGGAAGTTGATGGTCATATCACCATTTAAGCCCAGCCAACCACGCTGAACTTCTCCATGAGTTAATAACTCTTGTACTACGTGCTCAACATCAGCAGCTACAATTGCAAAGTTCTGGTAAGTTTTTTCACCAGACTCATCGCGTGAGCTTAATGCTGTTATCCCCACTAGTTCTCCTTGGCTGTTAATCAGTGCGCCCCCCGAATTGCCAGAACGTAGCGCTGCGTCGGTTTGGATGTAATGAGAAACTCGAGAGAAAAATTTGGCACTAATAATACCTTGCGTGACCGTTTGTTCGAAAGCCATATAGGGCGTACCAATCGCAAATACGACATCACCCACACGACTGTGATCTTCAGAGCTTAGTGGTAAAATGTCGCTAGGTTTATGGTCAACTTTTATTAGTGCTAAATCCGAGTCTTTATCTAAGCCAACAAGTTGCGCAGAGAGCTTTTTCCCATCTAAAATTTCAACAATGATGGACTCAGCTTTATCCACAACATGGGCGTTGGTGACGATGTGCCCCTGTTTATCAATAAAGACCCCAGAACCATTATTTAAGAAGGCGCAGGCATTAGTTCCAGCTGGAACGCTACGCAAATTAGAGTGGCAGCCAGGATCGTTGAGAGGGAGCAGCTTTGAACGAGCCTGAATACTGACAACTGCTGGGCGTGCTTTTTCCAGCATGTCAGCAAAACCTGAGAAAGGCGCTACTTTTGGGAACGTTGCAGGATAAGTTTGAACTGGTTGCTCGCTTGGATTACTAATAGAGAAGCGCCCTGGCATAAACACAATAAAGAGTGCCGCAATGCCTAAGCCGACCAGCAGATATTTTATGATGTGACCTATAAAGGTAAGAAGTTGCATAGAGATCCTCAAAGTTTCTCGATAGTCCAAGTATGATTCAATCTTGTTTAGTAGACTGTTTGTTGGTGTTTTTGTTCGATGACTTATGTTTCGCTGGCTTCTCATCGGTAACGACATCGACACTTTCAGAGTCTGTACTGGCGGTGGATTTTTGTGATACGCCTTCTTTAAAGGTGTCAGCAGGTTGGTCATCCTGTTCAGCTTGAGCCGATGATTGCTTAGGATGATATTCATCGTCCATATCATCATCGGCATAGTCTCTGGGTTGTTGTGGGCCGGAGCCATAGTCAGATATTTCTCTGGCTTCGCTATCAATAACGCTGTCGTCAAATTCTTTGCCGATACTACCGCTTAGCCCGGGTAACCCCGAGGTATTGCTGCTGAGCTTTAAATCAAACTTGCGGTTACTGAGTTTACTTGAGCTGGTGGCCAGGTGTTGATAAAGCGCCTTGTATTCTTCGGTTACGTTGCTGAATAGGCGAGCGGTTTCATCAAAATGGTTATTCACGTCAGCTTTTAGGGTGCTAAGTTCATCATCCTTGGCTTTTAACTCTTCTGATAATGCTTTGCTATGTTGTGACTTGCCATGCCACCGGCCAAAAAAGAATGCCGACACGCCAATAATAAGAAGTAAGAATATAACTAATGGACTGGACATAAATGTATGTTCCTCAATCTGCCAATGTCGTCTAGGCTAAAAATTGCCTGAATCCCTGATTTGATCTTATGATACACAATAATAAGGCGAAAGTTCGAGTGGATTAATGACCTATAACACAAAATTTTTACTGAGCTTGATTGTTATCTTTCTGGTGGTGTTTGTTTTATGTGCTATCAATCCTATTGATCGCTCGGCTTGGCTTCTCGAAAACATATTGATGTTTTTATTGATCATCATACTGGTTGCCAGTTACCGGAAGTTCCGTCTGTCGAGAATATCCTACTTTTGTATTTTCCTGTTTTTATGTTTTCACGAAATCGGTTCGCACTACACCTATTCGCAGGTTCCTTACAATAATTGGACCGAGTCTATATTTGGTACGCCGTTAAATGACTGGTTTGGCTGGGAACGAAACCATTATGACCGCTTTCTCCACTTAGCTTATGGTTTACTATTCGCCTACCCAATCCGAGAAGTGTTTATACGGATTGTTAAAGTTAAGGGTTTTTGGGGTTATTTCTTACCCTTGGATCTAACATTATCGACATCCGCTATTTATGAGCTGATCGAGTGGGGCGCGGCCATGGTGTTTGGTGGTGATTTAGGCGCAGCCTATTTAGGAACACAGGGGGATGTCTGGGATGCCCATAAAGATATGGCATTGGCGGGACTCGGGGCACTGATAACCATGTGTGTGATCGCTTTTATTAATGCTCGATGGAGTCGTGATTTCGCACGTGAGTGGAATGAAAGCTTGACGCCAAAGTCGATCAATCCTGAAAGCTTGTGAGCGGGTCGTTCTGTAAAAAGTATACCGCTTAACATTTCTCTGAGAAATTTGAAGCCATCACTTCTCAAGTGACCCGTGATGCAAAATAATGGGTATAAATTGACGCAAGCTCAAGGTGAGAGTGATGAGATTATTGGTAGTAGTGAGTCTATTAACGGCAGCTGGTTTAATGAATCAGGCTTTTGCCTTTGATGATGACAAGAAGCGAGAAGAGTTACTGAAAGAGCGTGCTGAGCTTTTAAAAGAGCGTGATAAGTTAGAGAAAGAACGTGAGAAGGATTTACGCGAGCTTGAGCGCGAAGACCGGAAGGCTTACGAAGAGTTGCGTCGAGAACAGGAGCAAAAGCTTGCTGAGTCTGAGCGTGAATCACAAAAGAAGCAAATAGAGCTAGAAAAAGAGTTACGCAAAAAGCAAATTGAGGGTGGTAATAAACGCGATGAGCACAGTAAATACTAGCTTTCACAGAGTCAGGTATAACTTTTGAAATGAAAAGAGGCTTCGGCCTCTTTTTTACTGTGTCTAGTTTGCTAACTATTAAGCTTTGCTCTTTGCTATTGGTTTTGCATTGTTTCCAACAGACGATAAAACATGCGAAAATGTTGCTCAATATCGATTAACTTCAGAGAACAAGTGAATAAAAATCATTTCTTGATAGAGGGTGCTGCTGGTAATCTTGAGGTAACACTTGATGAGCCTGATTCGCCAGAGCGCAATGCCATTGCTGTCTGTTGTCACCCCCATCCATTACATGGCGGCGCCATGACCAATAAAGTAATTCATACCGTATCTAGAACTTTGGCGGGTCTTGGAATTCCTTCTTTACGCTTTAACTTTCGTGGCGTGGGGGAGTCTGAGGGGGAATATGATGAAGGAAATGGCGAGCAGCAGGATCTTGTTAAAGCTGTTCAATGGTTGCAGGAAAAATATCCTAATCGTCCGCTGTGGCTGGCGGGTTTTAGTTTTGGTTCATGGATTGCTGCATTGCAAGCCAAGCCACTAGATGCTAGCCAGCTGATTAGTATTGCGCCTCCCGTTAATCGTTTTAATTTTGATAAATTTGAAGTTCCCGGTTGTGCGTGGCTGGTGGTGCAGGGGGATGCCGATGAAGTAGTTGACCCTGATGCGGTTTTCAAATGGCTAGATGATTTGCCGATCAAACCTGATGTCATTCGTATGCAGGGTGCAGGGCACTTCTTCCACAGTCGTTTGGTTGAGCTGCGAGAACTGATTGAAAACAGCCTTAACCAGCATTTGCCTGCTGAGCTTTAAAGGCGACGCTTATGCATACCATTGACTTAACACCTCAGCAAAAGTATGAGCAAGACTTGGCCAAGGGCTTTTCCAACGACCCGGAACAGGCCGCAGCCGTCGCAGCTCTGCAAAGAGTTTATGATGAGCTTTTAGACAGTCGTCCCAATGGCGGATTTATGGAGCTGGTCAAGCGTTTGTTATCGTCAGACCTGGATCCTGTTAAAGGGCTCTATATGTGGGGAGGGGTTGGCCGTGGCAAAACCTGGCTGATGGATACCTTCTTTAATTGCCTACCGATTAAAGGCAAAATTCGCCTCCATTTCCATCGCTTTATGCACGAAGTTCATCACGAGCTTAGAACATTGGCGGGAGAGAAAAATCCTCTGGTAAAAATTGCCGATCAATTGTCTCAACGTGCGCGCGTCATCTGCTTCGATGAATTCTTTGTTACGGATATCACCGATGCCATGATTCTAGGTGGTTTATTCAAAGAACTGTTTGAGCGCAATATTGTGTTGGTTGCTACCTCAAACATTCCGCCAGAGCGATTGTATTGGAACGGCTTGCAACGCGAACGCTTTTTGCCAGCGATTGAGCTGATACAGCAGCATTGCCAAGTATTAAATGTAGATGGTGGCACCGATTATCGGATGCGGACTTTGGAAAAAGCTGAAATCTACCATTATCCGTTGGACGACGCTGCCGATAAAAATATGCAGGAATACTTCCAGCAATTATCCGGTGAGGAAGGGCAACAGCACTGCAAACTGAAAGTCGAAGGAAGGTTAATCGACGCTGTGCGTTTATCTGATAATGTGGTCTGGTTTACTTTTGACGCCATCTGTAAAACTGATCGTTCAGCTAGCGACTATATTGAGCTATCTCGTAACTACCATACGGTATTTGTGGGTAAAATTCCTCAAATGACCGATGCGATAAATGATGCAACACGACGCTTTATAGCGCTGGTGGACGAGTATTATGAGCGGCATGTAAAGTTAATCCTATCCGCCGAAGTGACTCTAGAAGAGCTTTACGTCGGGAAGCACTGGCTTTTGAGTTTAAAAGGACTGTCAGTAGACTGCAGGAAATGCAAAGTAAAGAGTACCTCGCGAAAGAGCATCTGGCTTAATCGGTCTCTCCGAGCGCCACTTCACAAGTGAAAAAAAAGCCGACGGTTACGTCGGCTTTTTTGTGAATAATAAAGCTGGTTATTACTGAACCATATCCTTTAATTTTTTGAGTGGACGAACTTTTACTGCAATGCTGGCTGGCTTGGCTTTAAACATGGTTTCTTCGCCGGTAAATGGGTTGATACCTTTGCGGGCTTTAACCGCAGGTTTTTTTACCGTGCTGATTTTTAGCAAGCCAGGTAAGGTGAATTCACCTACCGCACGTTTTTTGACGTGACGCTCAATAACCACACCAAGCTCGTCTATAACAGCTGATACATCTTTCTTGGTTAGGCCTGTTTGTGCTGCGATTTCATTAAGAATTTGGGTTTTAGTGAACTTTTCTTTTACCGCTGTTGTCTTGCGGGCTTTATTATCTGCCATTTTTCCATTGCCTCTTGTGTTAGTTGACTGTTAAAATATTGGCCGTCTTGGCGAGTATTGCAAATTGACTCCCCATCAGCGCTTTTTATAGCGCTAAAAGCCCCGTAAATAAAGTCTTTTTCGCAGGATTTTGCTTAAAATTCATAAATTTGGCCGAGACTTTTGATAATTTTTGAAAATCCTGGTGTCGCCTCTTGTTTTATAGGGGTGATTTCTGTAGAATTCGCGCTCTCTTTTTTAGGGCCGTGATCGGCAACCTATTGCGGGTGCAAATGGCTTTTTGGAGCTTAAAGAATATGAAAACATACAGTGCAAAGCCTGAAACTGTTAAGCGTGACTGGTTCGTAGTCGATGCTAGCGGCAAGACTTTAGGCCGCCTGGCGACTGAAATCGCTCGCCGCTTGAAAGGCAAACACAAAGCAGAATATACGCCTCACGTTGATACTGGTGATTACATCATTGTGATTAACGCTGAGAAAGTAACTGTGACTGGTAATAAGGCGCAGAACAAAATGTATTATCGTCACTCTGGTTATCCAGGTGGCATTAAAGAAACCAACTTCGAGAAATTGCAGGCCTCTAAGCCTGAAATGATCATCGAAAAAGCGGTTAAAGGCATGCTTCCTAAGAATCCTTTGGGTCGTGCTATGTTCCGCAAGTTGAAAGTTTACGCTGGCACTGAGCATACGCATACTGCTCAGCAACCAATCCCATTAGAAATCTAAGGTGAGAACAATGGCTGAACAATATTACGGAACAGGTCGTCGTAAAAGCTCTACAGCTCGTGTTTTCCTGCGTCCTGGGAATGGTGCGATTACCGTTAACCAGCGTAGTCTTGACGAGTATTTTGGTCGCGAAACTTCGCGCATGGTGGTTCGTCAACCACTTGAGTTAACTGAAACTCTAGAAAAGTTTGATGTGTACGTAACAGTTTCTGGTGGTGGTGGTACTGGTCAAGCCGGTGCAATTCGTCACGGTATTACACGTGCATTAATGGAGTACGACGAAGAATTGCGTGCTTCATTGCGTAAAGCTGGTTTTGTTACCCGTGACGCTCGTGCAGTTGAGCGTAAGAAAGTGGGTCTACACAAAGCACGTAAGCGCCCTCAATTCTCGAAACGTTAAGTTTCGAACAGTATTGCCGGAGAGGAACTCCGGCATTCTTTACACCCGCATCTTGCGGGTGTTTTTTTATCTGTCATTTCTGAAAATTTTCAACTTTCAATAAGTTAGATATTTGCATCTGGTCTGACCACATTGTTATTGTGGGTATTTTGCTATATGATCCCTGCGCAGTATTCTGCCGTAGAAGTGCTAATAGGTGTTTTATAGCATTATTTATAAGACTGGCTTCAGCGCAGAATCGTTTTAATCATGATTTTTCAACGCCATCCATTGGTGGATGGTGCTATTTTCTTCGTGGGGAGACTAACCGAATGAGTAATCAGGGCGTCAACAAAGGACGCAGAAATCTGCTAATCGGTGCTACTTCAGTAGTAGGTGCGGTTGGTGTGATTGGTGCGGCAGTACCTTTTGTTCGTTCCTGGGCACCAAGTGCGAAAGCACAGTCTGCAGGTGCTCCAGTTGCGTTTGACTATACCAAACTTGAGGTAGGACAACAGGCTACTGTAGAGTGGCGCGGTAAACCAGTATGGGTTATGCGTCGTGATGATAATATGCTGCAAAGCATCACTAAAAGTGAAAGCTTAGTTGCTGACCCTGAGTCTGTGGAGCCACAGCAACCAGACTATTGTCGGAACGAGTATCGTTCGATTGAGCCAAATATATTCGTTGCTGTCGGTATTTGTACGCACTTGGGTTGTTCGCCAAAACTCTTTGCGGATGCGGGTTCTTTAGAAGGAGGCTGGTTAGGTGGTTATTACTGCCCATGTCACGGTTCTAAGTTTGATTTGGCTGGCCGTGTTTATAGCGGTGTTCCGGCTAACGCTAACTTGGAAGTACCTCCTTATACCATCGACCCGGCTGCAAAAATGATTGTGATCGGTGAAGAGAAGGGAGCTGCCTAATGTTTAAGAATTTTATGACCTGGCTTGATGCTCGTTTTCCAGCTACTAAAGTATGGAACGAACATTTAGCGGAATATTATGCCCCAAAGAATTTCAATTTCTGGTACTTTTTTGGCTCGCTAGCCATGCTGGTTTTAGTTAACCAGTTACTGACCGGTATTTGGTTAACCATGTTCTACAGCCCTAGTGAACCATTCGCTTCGGTTGAATACATCATGCGTGATGTCGAAATGGGTTGGTTAATTCGTTATCTCCACTCAACAGGTGCCTCAGCCTTCTTCGTGGTAGTCTATCTCCATATGTTCCGTGGCATTATGTATGGTTCATATAAGAAACCACGCGAGTTGATTTGGATCTTCGGTATGATCATTTTTGTTCTATTGATGGCAGAAGCCTTTATGGGTTATTTGCTGCCTTGGGGCCAAATGTCATTCTGGGGAGCACAGGTGATTGTGAACCTGTTTGGTACCATTCCTGTTGTAGGTCCGGACTTGGTTGAATGGATTCGTGGTGATTTCACCTTATCATTAGCAACATTAAATCGATTCTTTGCCCTACACGTGGTTGCTGTGCCTTTGGCATTGGTTGCGATGGTGTTCCTGCACTTGGTTGCACTGCATAAAGTGGGTTCAAACAATCCAGATGGTGTTGAGATTAAAGATAAGAAAGATGAGAACGGCATTCCCTTAGATGGTATTCCATTCCATCCGTATTATACGGTTAAAGACATTGTGGGCGTTGTAGTCTTCATGATGATCTTCCTGGGTATTGTTTTCTTTGCTCCAGACTTTGGTGGCTACTTCTTAGAGCGCCCAAACTATGAACCAGCAAACCCATTGAAAACTCCACCACATATTGCTCCGGTTTGGTACTTCACACCGTTTTACACCATGTTGCGCGCGGTGCCTCACCCGTTCTATGGCTTTATGGTGATGGCTTTAGCTATTGTGATTCTGTTTTTGTTGCCATGGCTTGATCGTCAAAAAGTGAAATCAATCCGTTACCGTGGTGCTTCATACAAAATTCTATTAGCTTTGTTTGTTATCGCTTTCATCATTCTAGGTATTTTGGGAGTTATTCCGGTAACAGACTTTACTAAATGGTTAGGAAGAGTTTGTACCGTGTACTATTTCTTCTTCTTTATCGCCTTGTGGTTCTTACCCAAGTTCGAAAAAACAAAACCAGTACCAGAGAGGGTAACAGACAAATGAAAAAGTTAATTACAGCTATTTTATTCCTGCTGCCTGTATCGGTATTTGCTGCAGGTGGTGGTACAACGTATCCAAATGAGCCAGCTAATATTGATTTGACTGACAAAACGTCATTACAAAATGGTGCCAAGTTATACGTCAATTATTGTTTAGGCTGCCACTCGATGGAATACGTTCGTTATTCACGTATCGCCCAAGATCTAGAGTTGACTGAAGAGCAGACAGTGAACAACCTGATTCTTGGTGATCGACAATTCGGTGACACAATGGACAAAAGCATGAATGGTGAGCTAGCCAAAAAGTGGTTTGGTGTTGACCCATTGGATTTGTCTTTAGTGGCTCGTGTCAGAGGTGAAGATTGGGTCTACAATTATCTACGTTCTTTCTATGTTGATCCATCTCGCCCATTTGGCGTTAACAATACGGTCTTCCCGGAAGTTGGCATGCCACATGTTTTGGCGGATCTCCAGGGCTTGCAGGCGAAAAGTGATGCTTTACTTTCAGTTGAAGAGCAAATTGCCGAAGCTAAAGCCGTGCTAAATGATTCTGAAGCCAGCGATCAAGCAATTGCGGAAGCCGAAGAAAAACAGCACAAAGCTGAAGCTGAAATGGCTAAGCTTGCTGCCGAAGGTCAAATGTTTGTTCAGATTAAAGAAGGACAGATGATGCCAGAAGAATATGATGAAAATATTCGTGACCTGACTGCGTTTATGGCTTATACAGCAAATCCAGTCAAGCTTGAAAGTAAGCGTATGGGTGTCTGGGTTCTAATGTTCTTATTTGTGCTATTGATATTGGCGTACTTCTTGAAGAAAGAATTCTGGAAAGACGTACATTAATTAGCATCCTAAGCCTCAGCGTATCCCCGCTGAGGCTTTCTTGTTGTTCGCAGGAGAAATCAGTATGGCAGTAGTTGCCAAACGTTCAGTTATGACTCTTTTTTCAGGCAATGATGTGTATAGCCATCAGGCGCGCATTGTTTTAGCAGAAAAAGGCGTGAATTATGAAGTGGTAGAGGTTACCCCTGATAGTGTTCCAGAGGATTTACTAGATTTAAATCCTTATGGCTCTGTACCGACCTTGATTGATCGTGATCTAGTTTTGTATGAAGCCAGTATCGTTATGGAATATCTTGATGAGCGTTTTCCGCATCCACCTTTGATGCCGGTTTATCCGGTTACACGTGGCCGTAGCCGCTTGATGATGCACCGCATTCAAAAAGAGTGGTACAGTCAGTACGAAATCATTGTTAATGGCACAGAAGCAAAAGCCAAGAAAGCCCGTAAGGAATTACAGGAAAGTATCATGGCGTTAGCTCCAGTGTTTGCCAGCAATCCTTACTTTATGAGTGAAGAATTCTCATTGGTTGATTGTGTCATTGCTCCATTACTATGGCGTGCCGACCAATTGGGTATTGAGATTTCAGGACGTGGAAGTAAAGCTATCCATGATTATATGGAGCGCATATTTGAACGCGAATCCTTTAAAGTTAGTCTGACTGAGGAAGAGCGCGAAATTAAAATGGGTCTAATGTAATGGCGGGTAACTCGCCATTACAGCCCTATCTACTAATCGCTTATTATGAGTGGATACTTGATAATGAGTGGACCCCGCAAATATTAGTCGACACGTCTCATCCAGAAGTGGATGTTCCCTTGCAGTTTGCAAATGATGGAAAGATTGTTTTGAACATCGCACCCACAGCGGTTGCAAACTTTGAACTCAACCATGACTATATTAGCTTTAATGCTCGCTTTTCTGGGCAGTCACTTAGTCTCTACATTCCTTCTAGTGCAATTATCGCTATATACGCTCGTGAGAATGATCAAGGCATCATGTTTTCGGCTAACATGTATGGCGATGAGATGTATGCTAGCGAAGAGAGCGACACGACTACTGATTCAATTGGCCCAGTGGAAACTAAAGGACAGGATGCTGATGGTCCAGACGATGAACCTCCGAAACCTCCCAAAGGTAAGCCTAATTTAAAAGTGGTAAAGTAATTAACTAGCTTCAATGCAGTTGTCGGTATCGTAAGTTGTAAAAAAGGCGAGCTTAAAGCTCGCCTTTTTTATTCATTAGTTGGTACTAGTCGATGTACTCAAAAATCTTGACTACTCGAGTCACCCCAGAAATATTGCGGGCAACAAGCGCCGCTTTATCACCTTCTTCACGGGTTACCATACCCATTAAGAATACTTCTTTATTTTCAGTAATCACCTTGATGCGTTTAGAGTCTAAGCCTTTTTCTGCGGCCAAACTGGATTTTACCTTGGTCGTTATCCATACGTCAGACACGGTACTGACGTCCTCTGGATTCCCAACACGCAGTTCATTAAAAGCTTTCTTCATTTCAGGTACGCCTTTAACAGCATTGCTAACCTGTGAAATGGCCTCTTCCGACGGTACCTGTCCATAAATCAACACATAAAGGTTATGGCTGACTACATCGACAGCATTGGGCTGGTTCTTTTCAAGAATAGGATAGAGTCTTTCTTTAACTCGGCCTTCAATGCTGGAATCTTCCGCAACGGTACCAAAGGTGGTACAGGCTGAAACTCCAATCGCGAAGACTGGTAATAATATAAGTAAACGGAGCAATCTTTTTGTTAGCATTTCTAAGCCTCTGTTCCAAATAAGCTGTTATCGATGAAGTCGCAAAGTGCATGAATGACGACCAGATGCACTTCTTGAATGCGTGCGGTTGAATTAGATGGTACACGAACTTCAATGTCATTGGGACCGATTAAGCCGGCCATCTCGCCCCCATCTTTACCCGTTAAGGATACGATTAGCATATCTTTGCTGAGTGCAGTTTCCATGGCATTAATCACATTTCTGGAATTGCCGCTGGTTGAGAACGCTAATAAAACATCACCGGGCTGGCCAAGCGCCCTTAACTGCTTTGCGAAAACATCATTATAGCTGTAGTCGTTTGAAATTGAAGTTAAGGTGCCGGTATCGGTAGTTAACGCTATAGCAGGTAAACTTGGACGTTCACGTTCAAAACGATTAAGCATTTCTGATGAGAAATGCTGTGCGTCACCTGCTGAGCCACCATTGCCACAAGTTAGAATTTTATGGCCATTAAGCAAACTATTGACCAGAATTTGCCCCGCTTTTTCTATGGACTCCGGAAGTGCATCTGCGGCAGCAATTTTGGTTTGAATGCTTTCTGTAAAAATATCACGAATTCGTTCTATCATAATTTACCTAATCGAGTCGGTAATCTACGCTTACCAAGCTGAAGCCTGAAAAGCATTTTGATGCCATTCTATTAATGGCTCTTGCGCTGCTAATGTTACGGAAACCACGTCAAAACGACAATCTCGTTGCTGCATTTTTTTATTGGCCTGCAGGTACAAATGTGCCGTTTTAATAATCTTTTGTTGCTTACGTAAGTTCACTGTTTCGGCACCGCTACCAAATCTAGTATTGGCTCGAAAGCGAACTTCAACAAATACCAAAGCCGAGCTGTCCAGCATAATCAAGTCAATCTCACCGTAGCGTGAATTGAAATTCTTCTCAACTAAGGTTAAGCCTTGTTTTTTGAGATGATTTTCAGCGAAGAGTTCAACTTTATCACCGCGCTGCCTTGTACTCATTATTATGACAATCCTTTGCTGAGCATTACATCACTGTTCTTCAGTCAGGGGTACCCAGTGACCATTACGATACTTGGCCCAAGCCAATTGACGAACAATTCTGCCATAGTAGTCCAGAGTCAGCTTTCCAGAAAGACCTTGAACTGAATAATCTGATAAAGCTGACAATTGAGTAATCTCTGGAATTAGTAAAAATGAGTCGTAACCTAGTGCAAAGAAGCGGCCTAATGACCCACCTGCGTTAGGGAACATGCGCACGATTTTCTGCTTGTTAGTGGCTTGTTCATCTGTTTGGGGGATCATCCAGGGGGCGCTAGTAAACTGGATACCATTAAGGTCATTTTCTCGAGAGTTGTCGCCATCGTACAAGCTTGAGGTTGCATACACTGGTAAATTATAGGCGTAATAGTAGTTTAAATAAGGCTTTATGATGCGAGCGTCTTTGGCATTAGCGACCATAAAAATAAAGTCAGCTGTAGTTGAAATTTGTGCTGAGGACTGAATTGGTAAATTAAGTAAATTTTGTAATTCGCGCTTACGGTTCTCAGCTTGATCGGCGCCGAGCATTTGCATAACGGCAACTTTCGGATCTGGAGTACGCGAAAGATCGGCTGTCCTAACCACATCGCCGCCTAGTCGTTGGAAAATATCACTGAACGTCTCAACAGCGCGTGGACCAACAGTTTTATCTGCGTTGATAATAAAGGCTCGAGTCTGCCCCTTATTGATAGCGTATTGAGCTATCTGCTCGGCTTCATCTTCAACCGGTAATCCAAATTGGAACATTCCGGCTGGAGTATAGGTTCTATCCAGACGGTTTAAGATTAAAGTTGGAATTGGTAAGTTTTGATATTGAGCAATATCATCAGCTTTATTTTTAAGCAGAGGGCCGATCACAAACTCAACGCCGTCAACAAGGGCCTGTTGATAGAGTAATTCCACTGGCTCACTAGCGGTGTCGTAGACGATCACCTCGGGTTTTTCGCTACCCATCATCTGTGTATCGTAAAATGAGGTCATAAAGCCATCGAGAATGACATTGCCCACCGTTGCTAAGCGCCCACTAGTGGGTAAGAAAAGGCCGATTTTAGTTGGAGCACCAATATCAACAACAACCGTTTCGCGCTCAACATTGATATTAATGTAATAAAGAGCCGGGTGGTTGGGATAAAGTACATTCCACTCCTGCATAGCTTCGGATAAAGCTGCTGGGTTGCTTCCAAACTGTTGCTGGATAATCGCCATGTCTAACCAGCCCAGCTCATCATGCTTGGTTGCACGATTGCGAGTGATTTCCAAGGCGCCAGTGGGTGACGTCATTAACTCAATCCAGGTTTTGCGCTCCTGCTCTTCACGCAAGTCTGGGTCAGTAAACAAATGCATGGCCTCAATGCGTGTCATGGCCGCATCAGCATGGCGCTGATTGGCCGCCAGGCTGTCTGCCAACAGACGATAATAGTGTGACTGCCACTCAGGGCTGAAGTCTTGAGGGTTGCGCACCGATTGGAGTGCGCGGATGGAATCGAATGGCTGGCTTTGAGTTAGTGCCACTTCACCCACTAACAAGTACCAATCCGCACGAAGCTTGACTGGAAGTTGGGTGGGATAAAAGCTATTTAAAACCTCATAGGCTGCGGCATATTGCTCGCGTTGTACATGAGCTTTAGCTGCCTGTAGCAAGAAAGGGGCTTTATCAGCCTCTTCAGCGGCTTCGGCTTGTTGCAAGTAAAATTCAGCAGGCTGCATATCATAGTCAGCGTTTGCTGGTGACTCAGACTTGCGTGAGGTTGTTGTGCAGGCTGAAACCATCAATACGCTGAAAATTGCCGTGAATACTAATATGAGGTTCTTATGCATAAGCTTTTTTGTCATAATTCCATACTCATCAAATAATTATCGGTATTTTAGGCGCTTAGGCGCAGCAAGGCAAAAAAGCTATGGCAAATTTCGCACAAACTGATACCGCATCGGCACAATTAGGCACTTTATTTGTGGTTGCTACGCCGATTGGCAATATCGAAGACATTTCTGCACGGGCCATTCGCACTCTTAAGGATGCCGACTTGATCTGCGCTGAAGATACCCGTCACAGTCAGCGCTTGGTGCAGCACTACCAAATTGCAACGCCTATGATGTCTTTGCATGAGCACAATGAAGTTGCACGTATAGAGCAGATAGCTCAAAGATTGCAACAGGGACAGAGTATTGCCCTGATCTCTGATGCGGGAACTCCACTAATTAGTGATCCTGGATTTAAGTTAGTCAGAGAGTTGCGCCAACAGGGTTGTCACATCAGTCCGATTCCCGGGCCAAGTGCCATCATCACAGCTTTGAGCGTTGCCGGCCTGGCTACTGACAGCTTTAGTTTTTGGGGCTTTTTGCCGTCAAAATCATCGGGACGTAAGCAGGTTTTCAACGATTTGTCTCAGCATAGCGAAACCATGGTCTTTTATGAGTCGTCACACAGGATTTTGGATTGCCTCAAAGACTTGTTCGAAGTGCTGGGTGATAGAGAGTTAGTGATTGCTCGCGAACTGACCAAAACCTTTGAAACTATCCTGTCGGGTAAAACCTCTGATTTGGTGGACAAAGTGGAGTTGGATCTGGACCAGCAGAAAGGCGAGTTTGTGTTAATGGTGTCTGGGGCTGAAGATAGGACAACTGAGATGGATATCGCAACCCAAAAACTGATGGCAGCTTTATTAGAGGAGTTACCACCCAATAAAGCCGCCAAAATTGCCGCACAAGTGTCAGGTTTGAAGAAAAAAGTATTGTATCAATGGGCGCTTGATCAAAAAGACTAAGAACGATTTCTGTCACGTTTTACCGTCGAGTCGAGTCTTAATAGGTAATTACACGTTCTTTATGCAAGAGCAAATTGAGAACTAACCGAACTGGAGTTGTATATGAAATATTTAAAATCAGCCGTTGCCGCTCTACTAACGTTCCCGCTTCTGGCTTTCGCCGGTGAAGTCAAGGTGAGCTGGGGTGAGTTTGATGATTTTACTGATGTACGCCCGGTTAATGAAAGCAAGTCAGCTTTTTATAAGCGGGTAAAAACCAGCCTTGAAAAATCCTTTATTGAGCTAGGCGAGAAGTTATCCGATGGTGTCGTGTTCGAATTCCACATTACTGATCTCGATTTGGCCGGTGACGTTCGTTACGGTGGGATCAATGATTACCGCTTGGTAGAAAGACTTTACTATCCGAAAATTAAATTTAATTATCAGTTGATTGATGGCGAAGGATCGATCATAAAAGAAGGCTCCGAGTCTTTAAAAGACATGATGTTTTTAGATCGAATAAAAACCCCTGCTAGATATCAAAGGGAAGGTTTTCATTATGAAAAGCGGATGTTCGAAAATTGGTTCGAAGAGAACATTTTGGTAGAGTTTAAGTAGCATTACATCACCAAAGTGATATAAAAGCAGGTCAATGGGCCTGCTTTTTTCTTTTTGCTTGCTTTTTCACCAATGATGACTAAACTTGCCCACAAGCTGGCCAGACAGTCGCTGCCTGCCATCTGGCAGGGAGAGGAAAGTCCGGACTTCATAGAGCAGGGTGCCAGGTAACGCCTGGGCGGCGCAAGCCGACGGCAAGTGCAACAGAAAGTATACCGCCGATGGAATCGCAAGATTCACAGGTAAGGTTGAAATGGTGCGGTAAGAGCGCACCGCACTGCTGGCAACAGTATGTGGCGAGGTAAACCCCACCCGAAGCAAGACCAAATAGGGTTCCGTATGGCGTGGCTCGCGTTGGAACCGGGTAGGTTGCTTGAGCCATGGAGTGATCCATGGCCTAGACGAATGACTGTCCACGACAGAATCCGGCTTACCGGCCAGCTTATTTTTTACTTTCGTATTCAACTGTTAAAACTTATGCGTTAGTCATTCGTAGGAAATGACTGTACAAGACACACTCTTCACAAGAGACGCGACTTACCGGCCAGTTTTTTTACTATTTGATGTTTAAAAAAACTAAAAGGTACAACAAAATATTTTAGAAAGGGGAACTATAATGAAAAAAAATATTTTTATAATTTTAGTATTGCTAGTTGTCAGTGGCTGTGCAACCACACTAAAACCTACAGAGGTTAATAAAGAAACAGGCCTTTACGATACTAGCTTTAAAATATCCACAAATGGTACTAAGGTTCGTAAGGAATTTAAGGAAGAGTATAAAAAACTTGCTTATGTGAAAACAGATGAGAAGTCAGAGGAATATAATAACTTTTTTTATAATTCGATAAAAAATATAAATAAGTTCGAGGAAGTAAACAATAAAGATGAAATGGAGCAAATGGTGTTCTCCAAGAATTTGTCAGATGAAGTATCAAGTGTCTCTGATAGAATCGGACTCCATAACCTTCAAAAACATATAGGCAACTTTTTAATTATTGAACCTTACGTTGAATGGAAAGGTGGCTACAGCTTTTTTTCTAGCTTAAAAGCTTTTGATGCACATACAGGAGAAATTGTGTTGCACTTGGAGAATACAGCCTTTAACTGGTCAGGGTTAGACCAGCCATTGTTCTTCCCGCTATTAAATGGATTAGTTCAGTGGATAGAAAACCAACCCATTCCCGAAGAGCAAAGTAATAAACAAGCAACTAAATAGTAACTTATTAATGGGCTTGTTTATCAAGCCCTTTCGTTTAACAATATTCATTTTCAGAGTTCTGAATTTACTATTATCAACCAACTTTGATTCAAGCCAATAAAAACGCTCATTACTGATTTTGAAAAATCCTTTGTAGAAAAAGTGTTTTCATTTCTCCTTTTCTTTAATCTACTGTTATTTGTACTTTCCGATGAGACCATTAGCGACTATCCTGAGAAAATGATAGAAGGTAACAACCATCTGCTATTAGCCGATTTGATCCTTGTCGCTCATGCACTGTTCGTAGTGTTTGTAGTAGTGGGATTGATATTGATTCTAATTGGTGGCGTTTGCTTATGGTCATGGGTGCGCAATCCATGGTTACGACTGTCCCACTTAATTGCGATTGGTTTTGTAGTCATTCAATCGTGGCTTGGCGCCATCTGTCCATTGACCATTTGGGAGAACTCGTTGCGGCAAAAGGCGGGTGAGGATGGCTATCAAGACACCTTTATGTCCCACTGGCTGGAAAACCTTCTTTATTATCAATTCCCACAATGGGTGTTTGTCGTTGCTTATACTCTGTTCGCTGCTTTGGTATTGGTAAGCTGGTTTTGGGTGAGGCCTAGATCATTTGGGACCAGCTCATTTAGATCCAGACCATAAAAGTAAGAGCTAGTGTATAAGACATTTATTACTCGTACTCCAACTCATCAAAAATAGGCGAGGGGCCAAAAACATTTGACTGGGTAATGGTGGTAAAGAGTTCGAGCGCTTTGATGCCTTTGCTTGAATTGCCTTTGCTATTTAGTCCGGGGCTCCATACTGCAATGCTGTATTGATCTGGGTAGATGGCTACGATACCGCCGCCAACGCCACTTTTACCGGGAAGCCCAACTCTAAAAGCAAATTCTCCTGCCTCATCATAGAAGCCGCAAAGCAACATGATGGAGTTAATACGTTTGGTTTCTTGAGCGGTTAATATTCTCTTGTTGTTGAGGGGATTCTTGCCGCCATTGGCGAGGAACATAAAGGTCTGCGCAAGATCTTTGCAAGACATTTCAATTGAGCAAAGATGAAAGTAAAAATCCAATACTTCTCCAGCGTCATTTTCGATGTTGCCATAGGATTTCATCAGGTTGATGTGGGCACTGTTCTTAAAACCGCACTCTTTTTCTGACTCTGCAGTGGTTTTGCAATAATCAATGTCAGGGTTGCCCGCCAGTGTGCGTAAAAAGTTGATGAAGTCCTGATACGGGTTTTCCAATTCACTGATCAGAATATCGCAAATAACGATGGCACCAGCATTGATTAAAGGGTTACGTGGGATGCCTTGTTCGTATTCAAGTTGTACTAAGGAGTTAAAAGGGCTGCCTGAGGGTTCTACCCCAACGCGCTTCCATAAGTCAGTGCCCACTAGCTTGAATGCATAAACCAGTGACAGAACCTTGGATATACTCTGAATCGAAAATGTCTCGTCGGTATCGCCATGGAAGTAGCTGTGTCCTTCTTCGGTCACTAGGTACATACCAAATTTATTGGGATTGGCCTTGGCCAGGGCTGGAATATAGGTCGCTACCTGTCCAATTTGGTCATAGTCCTTGAGCTCTTCAGCGATTTTTTCGAATATTTCGTTGTATTTCATATCCGGTAAGATTTGATGCTTGTCTTGCCAGTCTATTGAACACTAGGCTCAATGGCTAGCCTGGGTTGCTAATATATCAATAAGTTATATTAATTAAGTGGGTTCCACAGCGCTTATGCATAGTGTTTTGACCGCTCGATTAGAATAAAAATGACATTTTTGAGCCTCAGAGCCTTCAATTTAGCAAAGCGAACCATCTAACTTAAAGTAAATTCTAACTTCCCTACCTAATTTTCTGAAAAATAAGCAGTTTATTTTTGCTTGTTTGTTAGTGCTGACTAACTTCGCTAAGTGTTTGTCAAATAAGGACATTTTTCACATTTTCCATGCAAATTTGCCTTGCAAAACTCATGCAAACTTCATATAGTGTAGAGAAGTGGAGAAAAGTGTCGCAAAGTGGATCGTAAGGGATCAGTGAAGATCAACGACCAATTTGCTTAAAACAGCTGAAAACCGAGTAGCATTTTCGGTTTTGGCATAACGAGTCAAAAGTGGGGTTTACATAGAGCCATGTTCCGTGGAGCAACTGCAATCAATATGGATGCGAAAGGCCGTATCGCCGTTCCGGCGAAGTACCGTTCGCGTTTTGAAGATGTTTGCTCCAACCAAATTGTGGTAACTATTGACCTGTTTGACCCGTGTTTATTACTTTTCCCGCTTCCCCACTGGGAACAACTCGAAGCAAAACTCGACACTTTTTCTAACACAGACCCTAACCAACGCCGTATTAAACGTATGTTACTCGGTCATGCATCAGAGCATGAAATCGACGGTAATGGACGTATTCTACTGCCTCCTGTCCTGCGTGAATACGCGCAATTGGAAAAACAATTACTTCTTGCTGGCCAAGGCCAAACATTCCAGATCTGGAATGAAGATAATTGGCATAAGAAGATTGAGCAGGATGTTGAAGCGTTGGCTGAAGGGCCACTGGATCCAGACAGTTTACCTGAATTGGCGTTCTAGTTATGAGCACCAAACAAGAACACGACGCAGTCCTGCTAGAAGAGGCAGTGGAGGCTTTAGTGATCGACCCTAACGGCATTTACATTGATTGTACATTTGGTCGCGGCGGACACAGTCGCGCCATTTTGTCACATCTGTCGGAAGAGGGCCGTTTGATTGGATTTGATAAAGATTTGCAGGCCATTGCAGTGGGTGAACAACTGCAACAGGAAGATGCGCGATTCAGTATTGTTCATGAGAGCTTTTCTCTTTTAGAACAAGAGGTTAGCAAGCGCGGCTGGGTTGGTGAAGTGGCCGGCGTGCTGATGGACCTGGGTGTTTCATCACCGCAATTGGACCAGGCCGAGCGTGGCTTTAGCTTTATGCAGGATGGTCCTTTAGATATGCGTATGGATACCACACGCGGACAAACAGCTGAGCAGTGGATCGCGACTACTGATGAAGACGATATGGTGTGGGCTTTTAAAACCTATGGCGAAGAGCGTTATTCCAAGCGGATTGCTCGCGCCATTGTTGAGAAGAGAGCTAAAGCGCCCATTACCCGCACTAAGCAACTGGCGGATATCATTTCAGAGGCGCATCCGCGCTGGGAAAAACACAAGCATCCAGCAACTCGTTGTTTTCAAGCCATACGGATTGCGGTGAATCGTGAGTTGGATGACTTGAAAGATACTTTGGATCAAGCGTTGAACGTATTAAAAGTAGGTGGTCATTTAGTGGCGATCAGCTTCCACTCGCTGGAAGACCGCATCGTGAAGCAGTATATCCAGAAGCAAGAGAAGGGACAGGACTTTCCGATTGGTTTGCCAATTACAGAAGATATGATCAATCGTCGTATGAAGAAGGTTGGAAAATTTACTAAGGCAGGCGACAGCGAGCTTGAGCGCAACATTAGAGCACGAAGTGCGGTAATGCGAGTAGCGGAGAAGTTGTCATGAGCGCGGCTAAAATCAAAGAAAAAATTCGAGAAACCAATAGCTTATGGCCATTTTATAGCTTGATGGCAACTGTGTTGCGCCGTTTTGGGATGATATTTTTAGGACTGCTAGTGGTGATTTCAGGAGTCGTCATAGCTCATCAGACTCATCAGATGCGTCAGGCCACAATAGCACTGAAACAACTGGAAGATGAGCAGACTGCGTTAGAGCTGCAATGGCAAAAATTGAGTTTAGAACAAAGTTCTTTGTCAGAACATAGCCGAGTAGAAGCTTTGGCTGAGCAGCGCTTGCAAATGAAGCAATTAGATTCAAGAAATGAAGTACTAATCACACCCTCGGTAAGAGGTCGAGAATGAAAAAAGTGCAGAACCGTAAGTTAAAAACAGTACCACTCTGTACGTGGCGTTATTACGTCATGATAGCGGTATTGTTGTGCGGTTTTGGCGCGTTGGTGACTCGTGCAGCTTACTTGCAAGTGGTTAATGCTGAAGAATTGACCGAAGCGGGTGAGTCTCGTTCGGTACGTATAAAGGGTATTTCAAGCCATCGTGGCTTAATTGTGGATCGAAATGGTGACGAGTTGGCGCGTTCAGTCCCGACTGAATCAGTTTGGTTGGACCCGCAAATCCTGCTCGCAAATGAAAACATTCTAGCGAGTAAAGAATGGAAGGCCTTCGCCGCAGCACTAAAACGTGACGAAAAAGAATTAAATCAATGGGTAAAAAACAGGTCGGACAAACGCTTTGTGTGGCTTGAACGACATGTTGATCCCAATGTCGGGCTCTATATTAAGCGACTCGATATTCCGGGGATTGAATTTAAAACCGAATATCGCCGTTATTATCCAAGTGCTGAATTAACTGCCCATCTCGTGGGCTTTACTGGTATTGACGACAAAGGTTTAGAGGGCGTTGAGCGCGCCTTTGATAGTTTCCTGACTGGTCAGCCGGGTAGTAAAAAAGTGGTGGTAGATTTATACCGTCGAGTGGTTGAAGAGCGTGGTGTGTTAGCGAAGGCTGAGCAGGGTAATGATTTACAGCTGAGCATTGATTCTCGAATTCAAGCCACCGCTTATAAAGAGCTGAAAAAAGCAGTGTTACAGAATGGTGCCAAGGGTGGTTCTGTTGTCGTGGTTGATGTCGACACTGGCGAGGTTTTAGCTATGGCTAGTCAGCCATCGTTTAACCCAAATCGTTCCGATGGCCGTTTCCCCGAGTTTACGCGTAATCGATCCATTACCGATTTATTTGAACCAGGTTCTACAGTAAAACCGCTGACCGTTGTCAGTGCGTTATCGAGCGGTAAATTCACCACTAACTCCAAAATCGATACCTCACCAGGCCGCATGAAACTAGGTTACGCTTGGGTGCGTGATCCGCGCAATTATGGGGTGTTGGATTTAGACGGAATTATAAAAAAGTCCAGCAATATGGGTGTGGCCAAGATCGCATTGGAGCTTTCTGATGAAGAGTTTTTGAGCACTTATTATAAAGTTGGCTTTGGTATGGAAACCGGGTTAGGAATACAAGGTGAATCAGATGGTATTTTAGCTCCGCGTGCCAATTGGTCGGAGCATGAAAAAGCGTCTATGTCCTATGGTTATGGCTTTATGGTGAGCCCGATTCAATTGGCACAAGCATATGCAATTTTGGGAGCAGATGGCGTCCGTAATCAACTAACCCTCATTAAGCGCACCGAAGGTGTTGAATATCCTCAGGAACGAGTGCTTGAACCTGAAGTTGCTCGTGCTGTAGTTCATATGATGGAAGAGGTGGTATCCGAAGGTGGTACAGGGACACAAGCAAAGGTAGAAGGCTATCGAGTGGCAGGCAAAACAGGAACTTCTCGTAAGGCCATTCGTGGTGGCTACGGAGACGAATACGTGACAGTGTTTGCAGGTTTAGTACCAGCCAGCGATCCAAAGTTTGCCATTGTGGTGATGGTTGATGAACCGGCTGGAGACAGCTATTACGGCGGCACGGTGTCCGCTCCGGTATTTTCAATTGTGGCAGACAAAGCATTACACCTGATGAATATTGCACCAGATAAGAAGACACAAAAGCCTGCCGTTGCGACAGGGATTAATGTTGTAGGAGGAGGTCAGCATGACTAATTCTCCTCAGCTAAAGATGGCATTGAAAAAAATAATTAAGCCATTAATCAATGAGCAACTTTGGAAGGATTATCCTGAGGTGGCTACCATTGAAGTAAACGGAATTGAACTGGATAGCCGCCAAGTAAAAGAAGGCGAAATGTTTGTTGCTTATCCAGGATATACTACTGATGGGCGCTCATATATCGAACAGGCAGTTGATGCTGGCGCCAGTGTCATATTATTTGAAAAAGAAAATAGTGAAACGATTTTAAAAACCTTGCTCAATGACAACCAGCAAGTGACAGCCTCCGCTAAGACTCTCTCCGGGGTAGCTCCAATGGAGCTTTATAACTATAAGGAGGCTGTTTTAATTCCTGTTAAAAACTTAAGTAGCAAAGTGAGTTTAATTGCCGCACGTTTTTATGGTAATCCAACCAAGAAAATGTCAGTGATTGGTGTAACTGGTACAAATGGCAAAACGAGCTGTGCCTATCTATTAGCTCAAGCACTTGAGTTTTTACAATATCCAACCTTAATGTTAAGCACGGTTGGTAATGGAAATCCTTCATCCTTAAAAGCAACCGAGAATACAACACCGGATGCGATTGCTATTCAACGTTTATCAGCGGCTTATTTAGATCGTAAAAACTATCACATGACCATGGAAGTCTCATCGCATGGATTAGTTCAGTCGCGCGTTTCGGCCGTTCAATACAAAATTGCAGTGTTTACTAATGTGTCACAGGACCATCTTGATTATCACGGTGATATGGAATCTTATTTTCAGGCTAAAAGACAGTTGTTCTTAAGTGACAACCTGGAAGTTGCAGTGATCAATGCAGACGATGAATATGGTCGTCGCTTATTAGCCGATGACAGTATTGCATGTCAGAAAATTGCCTACAGTTGTGTGGGTAAAAGCGATGAATTAAACATTAAGGATTGGATTGTTGCTAAGAATCAAACATTCAATATGAAAGGTATACAGGCGGAGTTGCACACACCCTGGGGAACAAGCAAGTTACGCTCTGGATTATTAGGCCATTTTAACCTTTCAAATTTATTAGCTGTAGCAGGCTCGCTTGGGGTGCTGTTTGGTGACATTAGCAAATGGATCGTGGCTTTAAATGCAGCTAAAGCAGTCCCAGGGCGTATGCAAAGCTTTTCTGCAAGTGGTAAAGCAACGGTAGTGGTCGATTATGCACATACGCCTGATGCGCTAGATAAAACATTAACCAGCCTACGGGAGCATTGTGGTGGTGAATTATGGTGCATCTTTGGTTGCGGTGGTGATCGTGACACAAGCAAACGATCAGTGATGGGAGCAGTAGCAGAACAAAAATCTAACCATGTAGTTATTACCGATGACAATCCTCGTACAGAAAATGCTGAGGAAATTGTGGCAATGATTCGTGAAGGCATGAAAGACAAAGCTACTCGATATATTCAAAAAAGAAAAGAAGCGATTGAGTTTGCTTTAAAAAATAGCAGCGTAAACGACATGATATTAGTCGCTGGTAAAGGGCATGAAGACTATCAGCAAATTGGTAAGAAAAAAGTCAAGTATTCGGATCTAGAGACCGTCGCTACCTTAATGGAGGAGACCTCATGATTCCACTAACTTTGAACATTATTGCTGAGGTAACCAAAGGCACATTACAAGGTAACGATATCACTATTAATAAAGTGATTACTGATAGTCGTGTAGATTGTCGCGACGCTTTATTTATCGCCTTAAAAGGCGAAAATTTTGATGGTCATCAATTTGTTGAAAAAGCAAAACATCAGGGTGCAAAAGCCTTGTTGGTTCAACACTCGGTTGAATCGAATTTACCGCAAGTGATTGTCAGTGATACAGAAAAAGCATTAGGTCTGGTTGCAAAATACGTTCGTGATCAAGTAAACCCATTAGTGATCGGAATTACTGGAAGTGCTGGTAAAACGACAGTCAAAGAAATGGTCGCTAGCATCCTGCGCCAAAAAGGAAATGTATTGGCGACACAAGGTAATTTTAATAATCATATTGGTGTTCCGCTAACGTTATTGCGGTTAAATGAATCGGATCAATTTGCAGTAATTGAGATGGGCGCTAACCATATGGGTGAGATTGCTTATTGTGCATCGCTGGCTAAGCCAGATATCAGTGTTATTAACAATGTTGAAGCGGCTCATATTGAAGGGTTTGGTTCAGTAGAGGGTGTTGCTAAGGCTAAATCAGAAATTTACCAGGCTTTAACTGATAAAGGCACCGCAGTAATCAACCTTGATAGTAACTTTGCCGATCAGTGGATAGAGCAATTTGCAACGCTTCAGAAAACAACAGTTTCGCGCCATAAAAATGCCAACTTTGTTGCAGATAATTGTCAGACACAAGATAACGGTAATGTGACTTTTACGATGCAACATACTCAAGATGGCAACAGCCAAAGTATTAGTGTGCAGCTTCCAGTTCCAGGAATGCACAATGTTTCTAATGCCTTGGTCGCAGCTGCTCTAGCTTCGGCAGCGGGTGCGGACATGGAAATGATTAAAGTTGGCCTGGAAACCATGGTTTCTGTGAAGGGGCGTCTGAATCAGTTTAAAGCAGCCAATGGTGCTTTAATTATCGATGATACTTATAACGCAAGTGTGGCTTCAGTCAAAGCTGCAACCGATTACCTGGCCAGTTTAAGCGGTACTAAAGTTCTGGTACTTGGGGATATGGCGGAGCTTGGTGATGAAAGTGATCGATACCACCGCGAAGTCGGCAAATACGCAAAAGAAAATAATATTAATCAATTATTAGTCAGTGGCCAATGGGTAAAACATAGCGCTGATGCTTTTGGCGATAACGCACAATGGTTTGAGAACAAGGAGTTTCTTGTCTCACACTTGAAGAGTGTTATTCAGTCTGATTATAAAATATTAGTAAAAGGCTCACGAAGCGCACAGATGGAGCAGGTCGTTGATGCATTGGTAGCAGTTACCGCTGATGAGTCCAATTTAAATTTGGGGGGGGATTCATAATGCTGACCTGGTTAGCAGATTATTTATCACAGTATTACTCAGGTTTTAACCTGTTCCAATACTTAACATTTCGCTCAATTGTAAGCGTTATCACTGCATTAGGAATTTCATTGTTGGTAGGCCCAACAATGATTCGCCGATTGAGTAAATATCAGATTGGGCAAACGGTGCGTGATGATGGCCCACAAACACACTTGGCGAAAGCTGGGACGCCAACCATGGGTGGTGCGCTCATCATCTTTGCCATTGTGTTCAGCTCATTAATGTGGGGGCAATTGGAGAACCGTTATTTATGGGTAGCGCTAATTGCCTTAGTCGGTTTTGGCTTGGTCGGCTTGGCAGATGACTACATCAAGTTAGTTCGAAAAGATCCCAAAGGTCTGGTTGCACGCTGGAAATATTTTTGGCAGTCATTAATTGGCGCGGGCATTGCACTGTATCTATTTTATAACGCATCGCCTGTGGAAACTCAGTTGTTAGTTCCATTCCTTAAGGATGTGATGCCGCAACTGGGTGTCATGTTCATCTTCATGGCTTATTTCGTGATTGTCGGTACCAGTAATGCCGTCAACTTAACGGATGGCTTAGATGGTTTGGCAATTTTGCCCACAGTATTAGTAGCCGGCGGTCTAGGAATTTTTGCCTACGTTACCGGCAATCAGGTGTTCTCCGAATATTTAGGTATTCCTTTTATTCAGGGTGTTGGTGAACTGGTGATTTTCTGCGCAGCCATTATTGGTGCGGGCTTAGGGTTTTTATGGTTCAACACTTATCCAGCACAAGTGTTTATGGGTGATGTGGGCGCGCTTGGATTGGGTGCAGCATTAGGAGCTGTGGCGGTAATGGTTCGCCAGGAATTGGTACTCTTCATTATGGGTGGGGTGTTCGTTATCGAAACTTTATCAGTAATATTGCAGGTCGGTTCGTATAAGTTGACAGGAAAACGAATTTTTAGAATGGCACCGTTACATCACCACTATGAACTTAAAGGTTGGCCGGAGCCTCGCGTCATCGTGCGCTTCTGGATTATTTCGTTGATTTTAGTATTGATTGGTTTGGCAACCTTAAAAATACGCTAAACAAGGCTAAGGAAAATGGTAGCAATGCAACAAAAACATATCGCGTATAAAAATCGCTTGATACTTGGTCTGGGACAGACTGGGCTTGCGGTTGCGCGTTATTTATCTGCATTGCACCAACCCTTTAATGTTATGGATACGCGTGATATTGCGCCAGGCCATGAAGAGTTGGAAAAACTAGCTCCAGGATCGTTGCTGAAATGGAATGGTCAGAAGTTTACAGAATACGATGAGCTGGTTGTTAGTCCCGGTATTGCGATCACTCGTGATGATATTCGGGTGGCACAAGAAGCCGGAGTTAGCGTCATTGGTGATATTGAATTATTTGCGCAAGCTAATACTTTGCCGGTAATAGCCATTACGGGATCCAATGGTAAAAGTACTGTTACGGATCTGGTAGGGGCGTTAATAAACGCCAGCGGAAACAAAGCATTGGTGGGTGGTAATATTGGCGTGCCAGCTCTAGAGCTTCTGGAGCAGGATGGCGATTATGTGGTGTTAGAATTATCCAGCTTTCAGTTAGAAACGACCCACAGTTTACAGCCGATTGCGGCAACCGTATTGAATGTCAGCGAAGATCATTTAGATCGCTACAGCAGTTATCAAGAATATGTGGATGCCAAGCGAAGTATTTATGCAAAAGCCTCGACTTGTCTCATTAATGCAGATGATAACAATAGCTGGTATGAAGCTACTGATCAGTCACAAAAGATAGTGCGTTTTGGATTGAGCTCGAATAATCAGCAGCTGGACTGGGAAGTGGATATCGAATACGGCGCAATAAAGTATCAAGGTCAAGAAATCTTGAAGTTGGATCAGTTGACCTTACAAGGCATTCATAATGCGATGAATGTTGCAGTTGCCTTGGCTTTACTGACCGTTGCCGGTATCAAATTAAATAAAGCAGTGTTGGATAAAGCCAAGTCTTACCAAGGTTTACCACATCGCAGTCAGTTAGTAGGCATCAAACATGGTGTCACATTCATCAATGATTCTAAAGCAACGAATGTTGGTGCAACCGTTGCAGCCATTCAAAGCTTCGAGCCACAGTTTGGTAAAAATATCATCCTGATCGCTGGTGGCGATGCAAAAGGTGCTGATTTATCCAGTTTGCAGGAGAGCATTAAAAGCACTGTTAAAGCGGTTATATGCTTTGGAAAGGATGCGCCCGCAATTGCTAAGTTGGCTCCACAAAAAACACGGCTGGTTAGCAATTTACAGGAAGCTGTGGCTATGGCAAATGAGCAGTCACATGATGGTGACTTGGTGCTGCTATCGCCTGCGTGCGCGAGCCTGGATATGTTTGCCAATTATATGCAACGAGGCGAACAGTTTGCTCAATGTGTGGAGGCGCTATGACTAGCATTCTCAATACATTAAGAATCACTGATTTCATGGAGCAACTAAAGCTTTCTGATCCTCGTACACGACTGGATCCTTGGCTACTTGGGCCGGTCATGATTCTTCTGGCAATTGGCGTGATGATGGTTGCTTCGAGTTCTATGCCCTACGCTGAAGATCATATGAATGGAAATGAATTCCACTTTCTGATCAGACACCTCATATATTTAAGCATTGCGTTAGTAGCTTCAATGTTAGTGTTGCAGTTGGATACCCGCTTCTGGCAAGTCAACGGTATCTACTTATTGTTGTTCGGCATTGTGTTGTTAATGTTAGTGCTAGTGATTGGTAAAGAAGTGAATGGCAGTAAGCGCTGGATTGGTTTAGGGCCTATGACCGTGCAGCCTGCCGAATTAATGAAGTTCTTTATCGTAATCTATCTCGCAGGTTACCTAGTCCGTCGTAGTGATGAGCTTCAAACCCAAATTAAAGGCTTCACCAAACCGTTGTTAGTGATTGGTTTGGTCGTTGCATTTTTGTTGTTACAGCCTGATTTCGGGTCATCAGCAGTGATTGTTGCAACTGCTTTGGCAATGCTGTTTCTGGCGGGGGCAAAACTATGGCAGTTCGTGTCGTTAACTGCCTTTGTTGGTGTCGTGATGGCTTTGGTGGCCTGGAAAGAGCCCTATCGAATGAAGCGATTAACAAGTTTTCTAGACCCATGGGCTGACCAGTTTGGTAGCGGTTACCAGTTAGTTCAGTCGTTAATCGCCTTTGGTCGTGGTGACTGGTTTGGTCAGGGGTTAGGAAACAGTGTTCAAAAGCTTTCGTACCTGCCAGAAGCCCACACTGATTTTGTGTTTGCGGTTTTCGCTGAAGAGTTTGGTTTTGTCGGCGTGCTACTAGTGATTACATTGTTTGCCATCATTTTATTAAGAACTTTAAGCATTGGTCGTCGCGCTTTGAAAATGGAGCAATACTTCGCAGCTTACGCTACGTATGGCTTTGGGTTTTGGTTGAGCCTACAAGCGTTGATCAATATCGGTGTATCAAGTGGTAGCTTACCTACAAAAGGATTAACGTTGCCATTTATTAGTTATGGCGGTAACTCGTTAATCATTACCTGTATGGCAATAGCCATCATTTTGAGAGTGGACTTTGAAGTACGGCGTCGTGAACATGAATTTGCAAAAGTAAAGCGAGCGTATCGATCAGCAAAGGGTGGGCAGAATGATGAATAAGAGAATTCTGTTAATGGCTGGTGGAACGGGTGGACATATCTTCCCTGCATTGGCAGTTGGACATGCATTGGCGCAAGAAGGATGGAGCTTACATTGGTTAGGTTCAGTGGGGGGCATGGAGCAGGAACTAGTGCCTCAACATAATATTCCAATGACTTTACTGCCAGTAAAAGGGGTTCGAAATAAAGGTTTGTTGTCATTGATTAAGGCACCGTTTCAATTGCTTAACAGTATTCGGTTGGCGCGTAAGGCCATCAAGAAATTTAAGCCAGATGTGGTGCTTGGCATGGGTGGATTTGCCAGCGGACCAGGTGGAATCGCGGCCAAGCTGTGCGGAGTGCCTTTGGTGATTCATGAGCAAAATGCAATTGCCGGTATGACCAATAATCAGCTCAATCGATTCAGCCGTTGGACGTTGCAGGCTTATCCCGGTGCTTTCCCAGAAAGCAATAAAGTGCAAACGGTTGGCAATCCTGTAAGACAGGATATTGGCAGTGATAAAGATCCTGCGCTGCGAATTGAGTCTGATGAGAAAAGTGTACACATTTTAGTGATTGGTGGTAGCCGCGGTGCAGCGGTGTTTAACGAAGAATTGCCGGAAACATTTAGTCGAGTGAATAGTGGCTTAAAGGTTCAGGTGCGACATCAGTGTGGTAAAGGAAATCACGATGCCGTATTAGAGCGATATCAAAGACATGATTCTGGCAAGGTAATAGTAGAAGTCAGTGAATTTATCAGTGATATGGCGCGGGCCTATGAATGGGCCGATCTGGTTGTGTGTCGCGCAGGAGCGCTAACGGTGGCAGAAATTGCCATGGCAGGTTGCGTGGCAATATTTGTGCCTTATCCTCATGCTGTTGACGACCATCAAACTTATAACGCGCGGTATCTAGCTGACCAAGGTGCAGCATTAATTATTCAACAGCATGACTTAAGCAAAGAGAGATTGGCACAAGAAATTACAGCGCTAGCAAATGACAAAGAGCACTTAATTGATATGGCACGAAAAGCACAAGCTTTAGCAAGGCCTGAAGCAACGCAAAAAGTTGCTGAATATTGCAAGAAAGCTGCTGAAGAGAAAGTAGCAAAGACAGCGAGAGAACAAGTATGAGTAATGGCATCAACCCTAACAGCCCTTTAATACAGCAAGTGCCAGAGATGCGTCGAATTCGTCGCGTTCACTTTATTGGTATTGGCGGTGCAGGGATGAGTGGTATTGCCGAAGTGCTGCTGAATCTTGGATATGAAGTGTCAGGCTCGGATATGCGTGTAAGTAAAGTTACAGAGCGCCTGAATAGTTTGGGAGCAAAAATATTTATTGGCCATCGCAGTGAAAACATTAATGACGTCAATGTAGTCGTGGCTTCGACCGCAATCCCAAAAAATAACCCTGAATTAGAAGCCGCACGCGAGCATCGCGTGCCAGTAGTCCCTCGTGCGGAGATGCTAGCAGAGTTAATGCGTTTTAGACACGGTGTGGCTGTGGCCGGTACTCATGGCAAAACTACAACCACCAGTTTAATTGCAAGTATTTTTGCTGAAGGTGGATTAGACCCAACGTTTGTTATCGGTGGCTTGCTTAATAGCGCTGGTAGTAATGCACGACTTGGGACTAGCCGATTCTTTATTGCTGAAGCAGATGAAAGTGATGCTTCATTTCTGCACATCCAACCAATGGTTGCTGTGGTCACTAATATCGAAGCTGATCACATGGACACTTACGGCGGGGACTTTAAAAATTTAGAAAACAACTTTATCGATTTTCTGCACAACCTACCTTTTTACGGATTGGCAGTGATGTGTATTGATGACAAAACGGTACAAGAAATCATGCCAAGAGTGACGCGACCAACGGTAACTTATGGCTTTAGTGATGAGGCGGATGTGCGCGCGATTGATTTCACTCAGTCAGGTACAAAAAGCCACTTTAAGGTCATTCGTCGGGATTATGATGGTGAGTTAGAAATTACGTTAAATTTACCAGGTCGGCACAATGTGCAAAATGCTTTAGCTGCAATTGCTGTTGCTACAGAAGATGGTGTATCAGATGAAGCCATTCAAAAAGCTTTGTCTGAATTTGGTGGAATTGGTCGTCGCTTTCAGATGTACGGTGATTTTGAAGTCGATGGTAAAACAATCACGCTAATGGATGACTACGGTCATCATCCGAGTGAAGTGATGGCGACAATTGAAGCCATGCGTCGTAGCTGGCCTGAGCGTCGCTTAGTCATGGTTTATCAACCGCATCGCTATAGTCGGACACGCGATCTGTATGAAGACTTCAGTAAAGTGTTGTCTGAAGTGGATGCATTGTTGTTGCTTGAAGTTTACGCCGCAGGGGAAGAGCCGATACCAGGTGCAGATAGTCGCTCATTATGCCGCAGTATTCGTCAGCGTGGGAAAATAGAACCTATTCATGTTGAGAAAATTTCTCAGCTGCCAGAACTGTTAAGTCATATTTTACAGGATGGTGATGTGGTTGTGACGCAAGGCGCAGGTAATGTTGGAGCGCTGGCGCCGGCATGGGCTGAAGTCAACATGGATTTGAGAAAATTAAATGCGGAGGCCGAATCATGAGTATTGATAAATTCGGCAAAGTTGTAGTTCTTTATGGCGGTAACTCTGCAGAAAAAGAAATTTCATTACGCAGTGGCAAAGCAGTTTATAACGCTTTATTAAATGTGGGTATTGATGCAGTTTTGATTGATCCGGAAGCGGATGGTCTGACGTCAATTCAAGCTAGCAACTGTGATCGTGTCTGGAATGCTTTGCATGGTCGTGGCGGGGAAGATGGTGTGATTCAAGCGCACTTGCAATTACTAGGCCTTCCTTATACCGGAAGTGGTGTTATGGCTTCTGCAATTGCAATGGATAAATTGCGCACAAAATTGATTTGGCAAGCAATGGGTTACCCAGTTGCCAAGCATCGCATGCTTAATACTGGCGTATTAAATATCGAACAGGCAGAAGATGTTCTTGAAGACATGAATGGTTGCGTGATGGTTAAACCAATTCGAGAAGGTTCCAGTGTCGGTATGGCAAAGGCTGATAATGCAAAAGTATTAGTCCAAGCCGTAGAGAATGCTAAACAATATGATCGTGAAGTGATGTTGGAACAATGGATTGATGGTGATGAGTACACGGTAAGTATTTTAAATGGAAAAGCCCTGCCAAGCATTCGCGTTAAAACACCGAATACCTTTTATGACTTTCAAGCTAAGTATCAAAGCAAATCGACTGAATACGTATGCCCAAGTGGCTTGAATGATGAAAGTGAAGCCGAGCTTGCAGAATTATCACAAGCAGCATTTTATGCGTTGGGTTGCGATGGCTGGGGACGAGTGGATTTAATGCGCGAACGTGGCACTGGGAATTGGTTTTTACTAGAAGTAAATACGGTACCAGGCATGACTGAAACGTCATTGGTACCCAAAGCTGCAAAGCAATCTGGCATGAGTTTTGACGAATTAGTGGTTGCGGTATTAGAAACAAGTTTCGTTGAAAGACATTAGTGAACAAAGGAATTAACTGACATGGCAAAGATGGCAACACGAGAAGAACGCAAACAAGCGAAAAGCTTTAAAGGCTGGTTAAAGCCTTTAAAGTGGGTGCTTGTGATCGCGTCTGCAAGTGCTGCTGTAGTTGCATTCGTCTTTGCAGGAATCTGGGTATTTAGCATTAATACCGACAACGTATTCCCCATTAATCGCTTGGAAGTATTTGAACAACAATTTACTTCGGCTGGTGAAGTTACGGTAGCCATGAAATCAATTGATGATCGTGGATTCTTTACCATGGATATGAATACGGCGGAAGACAAGTTTGTCTCATTACCCTGGGTCAAGTCAGTACAGTTACGAAAAGTTTGGCCGGATACGTTGCAAGTAACGATAGAAGAATATGAGCCGCTAGCTTACTGGGGAATGAATGGAGTGGTTTCTGTTGAGGGCAAAGTATTTTATCCAGAACAACTACCTCAAATGAACTGGGTAAAGCTGCAAGGGCCTGATGAGATGGCCAAGGATTTAACAGTGTTGTTACAAACCTATCAAGAGCAGTTATTAGAAAAATCGTTGCTCATTGAAGGTATGCAGTTAAGTGGACGAGGAGCTATAAGTTTGACGCTAAGCGGCGGTATAAAAGTGCAGTTAGGTAAGGTGCATGTGGAAGAAAGAATTGAGCGCCTTATGAATCATATCGATGTACTGAAAACTCATAAGTCAGATGCATTGGCTTATGTTGACTTAAGATATCAAAACGGTTTTGCAGCTAAATGGGTTAGCAATACAACGCCGTTACAAAACGGTGGGGGCAACAGGTAACGCTATGTCGAAATCATCAGAGAAAAGATTAATTGTTGGATTGGATATTGGGACGTCTAAAGTGGTCGCCATTGTTGGCGAAGTGGGCAGCGATAATGTCGTTGATATTATCGGTATTGGCTCACATCCTTCTCGAGGCATGAAAAAAGGCGTGGTCGTCAATATTGAGTCTACTGTAGCTTCGATTCAAAGAGCTATTGAGGAAGCCGAGTTAATGGCTGGTTGCCAGATCCATTCTGTCTATACCGGTATTGCTGGTAGTCACATTAAAAGCTTAAATTCCCATGGCATTGTTGCCATTAAAGATAACGAGGTGACTCAAAGTGATGTCGATCGCGTTATTGATGCTGCTAAAGCTGTTGCTATACCGGCGGATCAAAAAATCCTTCACGTACTGCCGCAAGAATTCGTCATTGATAATCAGGAAGGTATTCGCGAGCCGGTTGGTATGTCAGGAGTTCGCCTTGAGGCGAAGGTTCATATGGTCACTGGTGCAGTAAGCGCCGCGCAGAATATTACTAAGTGCGTAGCACGTTGCGGGCTTGAGCCTGAAGATGTGATTCTTGAGCAGCTGGCATCGAGTTATGCAGTGTTAACAGAAGACGAGCGTGAGCTTGGTATATGTTTAATTGACATCGGCGGCGGCACTACCGATATTGCCATTTTCACCGGTGGTGCTATTCGTCATACCGCTGTAATACCCATTGCTGGCGATCAGGTGACCAATGATATCGCGGTTGCTCTACGTACACCGACTCAGTTTGCTGAAGAAATTAAAATTAAATATGCCTGCGCTTTGCGTCAGCTAACCAATTTAGATGAAACCATCGAAGTGCCAAGTGTTGGCGACAGACAGCCTCGTCGTTTGTCTCGTCAGATTTTAGCGGATGTGGTCGAGCCACGTTACAGCGAATTGTTCGAACTAGTACAAGCTGAAATTCGTCGCAGTGGTTTCGAGAATTTAATTGCCGCCGGCATTGTGATTACCGGTGGTGGTTCAAAGATGGAGGGTTTGATGGAACTGGCAGAAGAAGTGTTCCACATGCCTGTTCGTCAAGGTATGCCACAGCACATCAAAGGGTTGGTGGATGTGGTGAGAAATCCAATTTATGCAACGGGAGTTGGCTTGTTGATCTATGGAAAGCAGGATCTTGGTCATCACCGTGAAAGAGATGTAACCGGTTTTTCAGGTCTATTTGACCGTATGAAAAAGTGGTTTAGTGGTTTTTAGTAAAGCGCGGATCGCTTTGTTAAAAAAAGTGGAAGTAACAATTGTATACGGCAAATTATTTGTGTTCATAGCAAGTTATTTGTTAAAGCAATTTTTTAAAGTAAATCGAAGGGGAAATTATCATGGCTAACATGTTTGAATTAGTAGATAGCTGTCAAAACAGCGCGATCATTAAGGTGATCGGTGTAGGTGGTGGCGGTGGCAACGCCGTCGAACATATGGTGAAAGCCAATATTGATGGTGTTGAGTTCATCTGTGCGAATACGGATGCTCAGGCGTTGGAATCTTCAACCGCTAAAACCACTATCCAGATTGGTCAGAACATTACGCGTGGTCTTGGCGCAGGCGCAAACCCAGATGTGGGACGTCAGGCTGCTCATGAAGATCGCGAGCGTATCATGGAAGTTCTGCAAGGATCTGACATGGTCTTCATCACTGCCGGTATGGGCGGTGGCACAGGTACCGGTGCAGCGCCAGTGATTGCTGAGATAGCAAAAGAAATGGGTATCTTAACGGTTGCCGTTGTGACCAAGCCGTTCAAATTTGAGCGTAAAAAACGCATGGCGCTTGCTGAAAAGGGCATTGATGAATTACGCGCCTCAGTTGATTCATTAATTATCATTCCAAATGATAAATTGGTGGCTCAATTTGCTGGACTTCGTTTAACAGAAGCCTTTGCATCAGCTAACTCTGTTCTGCATGGTGCAGTACAAGGTATTGCTGAGTTAATCACTTGCCCAGGTCTTATCAACGTTGACTTCGCTGATGTACGCACAGTAATGGCTGAACAAGGTCAGGCGATGATGGGTACCGGGATTGCTGCTGGTGAAGGCCGCGCACAAATCGCTGCTGATATGGCTGTCGCTAGTCCGTTACTTGAAGATGTCGACTTATCAGGAGCTCGTGGTATTTTGGTTAACATTACGGCCAACGAAGACTTCACCATTGATGAGTTTTCAGAAGTATGTGAAGTGATTGAAGATATCGCTCACGAAGATGCGACGGTTGTCGTGGGTACTGCTATTGATGCTCAAATGGGTGATGAAATTCGAGTAACTGTGGTTGCAACGGGTTTAGGTCAGGAAGCAAATATGCGCTTAGTCAGTAATAGCCGCAATGAGCAGAAAGAAGTGCGCAAAGCAAACGGTGATCTAGATTATGGACAACTAGACTTGCCACCGTCAATTCGTAAACAAGCAGGTGCGAATTCAGTACCAGAGCAAAGTTCGAAAATGGCGGTTGGCAGTGATGTCGATAACTTCCTGGATATTCCAGCGTTCTTGAGAAAGCAAGCGGACTAATCAGTTGCTTATTCTGACCACTGGATTTGTCGTAATAGCGATACTTTTGGTGGCAAGGTGAAACTTATTGGACAGTTTGCTTTCATACTTTGAACAGTACGAAGAGGCACTCCCTTCGAGCGTCTTCGTACTGGACTGCCCGTTTGTTGTATAGATTTGACTGCAATCAACCAGAGTTAGTAAGACTAATAAGGAAATTGGTCTGGGTGAAAGTGTGATCTAGTTTGCTATTCAGTAAGTTGTGTAACTGTTTGTATCCAATGAAATCAAAGGTTATACAAATATTTCAAACAACTGTCTAAAAAACGGTCAAAAATTGTTCAAAAAACTGACATACTGTGATACTATGCGCTAGAATTTGAGTAAATTACACCTAAGGTCTTGATTTACAAGGTGTTGGAGAAAATGAATGATAAGACAACGTACGTTGAAGACAACTATTCGCGCTACTGGCGTGGGGCTACACACAGGAGAAAAAGTGTATTTAACCCTTCGACCAGCACCAGTGGATACAGGGATTGTGTTCCGTCGCGTTGATCTCGACCCTGCTGTAGAAATTGAGGCTAAGCCTGAAAATGTAGGTGACACCACGCTTTCTACCTGTTTGGTAAAAGACAATGTTCGAATTTCAACAGTTGAACATTTGCTATCGGCTATGGCAGGTTTAGGCCTTGATAATGCCTATATTGATGTATCGGCTCCAGAAGTGCCGATTATGGATGGCAGTGCCAGTCCATTTGTATTCCTTCTGCAATCTGCTGGCATCACTGAGCAGAATGCACCAAAGAAATTCATTAAAATTAAGAAACGAGTTGAAGTTGAAGATGAAGGCAAAACTGCTGTATTTGAGCCATTTGATGGTTTCAAAGTGGCCTTCACCATCGATTTCGACCATCCCGTATTCAAGAAAAGTCGTCAGACTGCAGTTATCGATTTCTCTAGCACCTCATTTGTAAAAGAAGTGAGCCGTGCTCGTACCTTTGGTTTCATGAAGGATATCGAGTATTTACGAGCTCATAACTTGGCGCTAGGTGGAAGCCAGGATAACGCTATCGTAATGGATGATTTCCGTGTCCTTAACGAAGATGGCCTTCGTTATGATGACGAGTTCGTCAAACATAAAATATTGGATGCAATTGGTGATTTATTCCTATTGGGCCATAGCCTTATTGGCGCCTTCTCGGGTTATAAGTCAGGCCATGCACTCAATAACCAATTAATTCGTACTTTAATGGCGGACGAAAACGCGTGGGAATTAGCCACTTATGAAGACGCCAATGCTGCACCAATTTCCTATATCATGAATCCAGCGTTATCAGTTTAAGTTAAAAGCTGGGTGAATACTTTTTAGGAAAACATGCGATTGAATTAAGAGTAAAATTAGTAGCATTTATAGACGGTTTTCGACCATGAGACCCACAAACCTAAACGCCAGGAAATTATCTGGCGTTTGCTGGTTTTGAAAGATGGATAAATTAAAAGGTGTTTAACTCTTTAATTTATCGGGGTCAATTTTAATTTGAATGTTGGCAAGGCCTAAAAAGCCTGCTTTTCTGAGTTGTGTGAGTAACTCAGAGGATTGATAACGAAGGCGAGTTGCCCAAACGGGGCTATCAGCAGTAATAACCAAGCTGGTCTTATTGTACTCGGAGACGGTACAATGTTTTTGTAAGTCTTCTGGTAAGTGCTGATGAATGCTATCGGCAATGGATTTCAAGGAGTTTGCTTTATCAAGCAAACCTTTCAACACACTTTCGGGTGAGTTGAGAACATCAGCCACGGATTTGGCTCGGAAAGGACGCTTCATAAGCTCAATATTTCTGGGCTAAATTTAGAGTTAGCATCTATTGTATGCTGACACGGTAAGATTGTCATCTTGCAAGCCTGCTTGTAATTGACATTAACGAACGTGGGTGATTATGCGCATAACCATTATCAAGAGTGATCAAAAGGGAATTAAAGCATTGGAATTTGGACGTTCTAAATTAGTAATGTTCAGCATACTAGGCGCCATTGCACTAACGGCGGTAGTTGCTATGACTCACCTTGCCACTCGTTGGTCACTGCAACAAGATCTGGTTAGTGAAGCTGCTATCAAAAAATGGCAACAGGAGCTGATCACACAGAAGCAACAGTTAGAGCAGGCTAAACGCATTTCGGAAAGTCAAATTCAGGCCTTATCTACGCGACTAGCTACCATGCAAGCTTACTTATTACGACTAGACGCGGCCGGTGCGCGATTAGTGGCTTCCGCTGGAATCGAAGATGAGTTTGGCTTTGGAGAAGATCCTGCAATAGGTGGTCCAAGTGAAGATGTTTCTGGTACTACTTCAAGTTATAACGATGTTGTGGTATTCCTTGATCAGTTAGAAAGTAACATTCAATCTAAAGAACAGGAGCTTTCAGCGCTTGAGTCTTTGATTTTGGATAAAGAAATTAGTGTAGAACAGCAAATATCAGGTCGTCCAATCACCTCTGGTTGGTTGTCTTCTCCATACGGATATCGCGCGGATCCCTTTAGTGGCAAGCGAGCTTGGCATTCAGGTATCGATTTTTCTTCTATAGAAGGATCGGATGTTATCGTAACAGCGGCCGGTGTAGTGACGACTGTTGATCGTAAGCCAGGTTATGGTATTTTCGTTGAGGTGAGCCATGGTGGTGGCTATACAACGCGCTATGGGCATAATAAGGCGGTGACCGTCAAGAAAGGCGATATTGTCAAAAAAGGACAGGTTATTGCTAAAGTTGGAAGCACTGGGCGCTCGACAGGGCCGCATGTTCATTATGAAATAACCAAGAAGGGTAAAAAGCTTAACCCTTATAAATACCTCAAAAATTAAACTAAACAAGCCCCACAATTGGGGCTTTTGTTTATCTGGGCATGACAATATAGCCTAATCATTGAAATAGTATCTCTACGCCCCCATAAGTGAAAATACTACTCGAAAAGCCCTTTCAGGCGTTTACAGCGTCCAGAATATGGGTACAATCGAGTGCTTCAAAGATTTATTATCTGCTATGGCTCGGCATTCAAGGGGTATTTAGCCCTTTAGTCCATACCTGCAATCCATAGTTAATACAACATAGACACAAGAAAGAACAATATGAGTTTCTTAAACAAAATTTTCGGAAGTCGTAACGAACGAACGCTAAAAAAATTACGTAAAACTGTTGAATTGATTAATCAGTTAGAGCCTGAAATGGAGGCGCTTTCTGATGAGCAGTTGAAAGCTAAAACGACTGAATATAAAGAGCGTGTCGAGAAGGGAGAAACACTGGAGCAATTACTTCCGGAAGCGTTTGCAACGGTGCGCGAAGCCAGTAAGCGAGCTTTGGGATTACGTCACTTCGATGTGCAGTTAATTGGCGGCATGGTCTTACATAACGGTAAGGTTGCTGAAATGCGAACGGGTGAGGGTAAAACCTTAGTAGCAACATTACCAGTGTACCTTAATGCATTGTCGGGCAAAGGTGTTCACGTTATTACCGTCAATGACTATCTAGCTGAGCGTGATGCTAACTGGATGAAGCCGGTTTATGGCTTCTTAGGTATGGAGGTTGGTGTGATTTTGTCAGGGCAATCTCACGAACAGAAGCAACAAGCTTATGCTGCTGACATAACTTATGGTACGAATAACGAGTACGGTTTCGACTATTTGCGTGACAATATGGCTTTCCAGAAAGAGCACAGGGTCCAGCGTGAATTGAACTTTGCGGTGATCGATGAGGTAGACTCGATCCTTATTGATGAAGCGCGTACACCATTGATTATTTCAGGGCCGACAGAAGATAGCTCGGAAATGTATCGCGCCATTGATAAATTGATTCCTAAGTTAGTCGCTCAAGAACATGAATCAAAAGAAGATGAAGACGATACGGGTGATTACACGGTTGATGAAAAGTCGAAACAGGCGCATCTAACTGAGAAAGGGCAGGAATATATTGAAGAGTTACTTCGCCAAAATGAATTGTTACCTTATGAACAAAGCCTTTACAGCCCAGCAAGTATAGCTCTTTTGCATCATGTCAATGCGGCATTAAGGGCTCATAAGCTGTTCAAAAAAGATGTCGACTATGTGGTTAAAGATGAGCAAGTGATTATCGTTGATGAGCACACTGGTCGTACTATGCCGGGTCGCCGTTGGTCCGATGGATTGCATCAGGCTATCGAAGCGAAAGAGCGCGTTCAAATACAGAATGAAAACCAAACCTTAGCTTCTATCACCTTCCAGAATTACTTCCGTTTGTATAACAAGTTGTCAGGCATGACCGGTACCGCAGATACCGAAGCGACTGAATTACACATGATTTATGGCTTGGATGTGGTAGTAATACCAACTAATAAGCCAATGTTGCGGGATGATAAAGGCGATCTCATTTTTCTGACCAAGCAGGAAAAATACGACGCGATCATTGAAGAAATCAAAGAGCTACAAGCAAAGGGGCAACCGGTACTGGTTGGCACCGTGTCGATTGAATCATCTGAATTAATTTCTAACGAACTCAAGAAAGCAAAAATAAAACATCAGGTTCTTAATGCTAAGTTCCACTCTAAAGAAGCTGATATTATTGCTCAGGCTGGTCGTCCCGGTACCGTCACTATTGCAACCAATATGGCAGGTCGTGGTACCGATATTGTGTTGGGCGGTAATTTACAGGCTGATATAGATGCCCTGGGTGAGAACCCAACGGCGGAACAAATTGCGCAAGCTAAAGAAGCGTGGAATGAACGTCATCAAGCGGTTCTTGATGCTGGCGGGTTAGCAATTATTGGTACTGAGCGTCATGAGTCTCGTCGTATCGATAATCAGCTTCGTGGTCGTTCTGGGCGTCAGGGTGATCCTGGTTTGAGTCGCTTCTACCTATCCCTTGAAGATGACCTGATGAGGATTTTCGCATCCGAGCGTTTGGGCATGATGATGCAACGACTGGGTTGGGACGAAGGTGAGGCTCTAGAGCACAAAATGGTGTCCCGAGCGATCGAAAATGCCCAGCGGAAAGTTGAACAACGCAATTTTGACATCCGTAAGAACCTGCTTGAATACGATGATGTGGCAAATGATCAGCGTCGAGTCATCTATGAGCAACGCAATGAACTGATGGATGTAGAAGATATTTCTGAGACTATTGAAGATTTGCGGGAAGATGTTGTTTATAGCATTACCAGTGAATATATTCCGCCTCAATCTATCGAAGAGATGTGGGATGTCAAAGGGCTTGAACAACGCTTAGAGCAAGATTTTGCAATTGAATTACCGCTCCAGCAGTGGTTGGATGAGGATGACAAGTTAGCAGAAGATGGTTTGCGTCAAAGAATCTTAGAAGAAGTGGTCAAAGCTTACCAAGCTAAAGAAGCTTTGTTACCTGATCCTAAAATGATGCGTCAGCTTGAGAAACAAGTCATGCTACAAGAGCTTGATCGTCATTGGAAAGAACATTTAGCCAATATGGATCACTTGCGTCAAGGTATCTGGATGCGTAGCCATGCGCAGAAAAACCCTAAGCAAGAATACAAGCGTGAAGCTTTTGACTTGTTCTCGGGTATGTTGGATAACTTGAAAGAAGATGTGGTAACACTTCTGGCTAAAGTTCGGTTCCAGATGCCAGAAGAAGTCGAAGCCATGAAACGTAGTGAAGTGAATCAGGCGGGTATGACTGCCCAGCACGACTCGGCTTCTGCACTGCCACAGAGTGAAACTGCTCGTCAAGCCGATACCTTTGTTCGAGAGCAGCCAAAAGTGGGTCGTAACGAACCTTGCCCGTGTGGCTCAGGCAAAAAGTTCAAACATTGCCACGGTAAGGTTGAAGCTTAAGTTAGATATCTATGAGTCATATTATTCGGGTCGCGGTTGCTGTGATTCAGCGTCGCGGCCGAATTCTAATTGCTAAACGGCCACAACACCTGCACAAAGGTGGATATTGGGAATTTCCCGGTGGTAAGCAGGAACAAGATGAGTCAATAGACAAAGCTCTGATTCGTGAATGTTTCGAAGAGTTAGGCATTGTCCCCTACAAATTTTCTCCATTCATTCAGATAGAGCATAGTTACCCAGAAAAATCGGTGTGTTTAGATGTTTGGCAAGTGACCGATTATTTAGGCATACCGAAAGGGCTAGAAGGACAACCGTTGCTGTGGTGCCCTATTGAGGATTTGGATGACTATCAATTTCCAGAGGCTAATTTAGCGATTGTTGAGGCAATCAAAGGTCAGACGATTAAACTCTAGCTGTTACTGATAAATCTAGTCCTGATTGCGACTCAGCTGCTCAACTATCTCGGGATCCAAAGACTTGCCAGCAATTCGATGGCTTTCGCTTGCCCACTCACCTAAATCAATCAGTTTACAACGTTTGCTACAGAATGGTTTGCACTCGTTATCATCTATCCATGCCACAGCTTTTTTACAGGTTGGGCATTTCACAATTAATGCTTTTCTCATAATTCATACGTGTTCAATAGTCTCAATTGACGTTATTATAACTGAAAATTGCTCTTGTAGGTTGGATAAGAGGAAACTTCAATCCAAAAAAGAGTTGAAGAAGGGACGGGCCTGCTCAAAATAAAGTGATAGGGTAATGCATGAGTTGCCCAAGCAAAATATCAGCGTGATGACGAGCGGTTCCCGGTAAACATTCATTCATTATAAGAGAACATTGTGCCACAAGCTTTCTACATCAATCTTGCAACGGGCTTGATTCATCCGTCTCGTTTTGTACCAACCGAACATTGTGATCAACGTGAGCAGCCTCGGAACATCAGTTTATTGGTGATCCATAATATCAGCCTTCCACCAAGACACTTTGGCGGGCCCTATATTGATCAGCTTTTTACTGGCACGCTTAATCCATCTGAACATCCTTATTTTGAAGATATTGCTGGCTTACGCGTCTCTAGTCACTTATTAATTCGACGCAATGGTGAAGTGGTGCAGTATGTTCCATTTCATAAACGGGCCTGGCATGCCGGAGTTTCAAGCTTCGAAGGTAAAGAGAAGTGCAATGATTTTTCGATTGGTATTGAGTTAGAAGGCGCGGATGACATACCGTATGAAAATATACAGTATCAGATATTAGCTGCTGTCACTCAGCTCCTTCAAAAAGCCTTCCCAAAGATAACACCCGAACGAATTACAGGGCACTCCGACATAGCGCCAGGCCGTAAAACCGATCCTGGCCCAGCATTTGACTGGGATTATTTCAAGACTCTCCTCAAAGCTTGATAAAATCTAAAAAGCGCTTTTAGTCATTAGCTACAAGCCTTAAAATACACAGCCGAGTTGGGATGTATTAATTAGAGCGGCAAAGGCCAGCACAGGATTTTCCATGATCGAAACTTCATATCAGGAACAGTTACAAACAGAAATCCCTCATCAAGTAAATCTTGCCCTGCAAGAAGACTTGGGTGGTGCCAGTGGGATCGATGTGACCGCGGAGCTCATCAACGAAGATAAAACCACAACTGGAAAATTGATAACACGTGAAGATGGCTTGCTGTGTGGGGTTGACTGGTTTAATGCAGTATTCCATAAGCTTGATCCCACAATAGAGATTAAGTGGTTCTATCAGGACGGTGATAAGGTTCGTGCTAACGATAAGTTATGCGAAATTCAAGGCAGCGCAAGGACGATCCTTACCGGCGAGCGAACTGCGATGAACTTCTTGCAAACTTTATCAGGCACGGCAACTACAACAGCACGTTTCGCTGCGGAACTTAAAGGCACCAGTTGTAAACTGCTGGATACTCGTAAAACCATTCCAATGTTACGCTTAGCGCAAAAATATGCCGTTTATTGTGGTGGTGGATGTAATCACAGGATTGGCCTATTTGATGCTTTTCTTATAAAAGAGAACCATATTATTTCTGCCGGCTCGATAGAAAAGGCGGTGAAAAAAGCGCGTCAGCTGAATCCCGATATCATTGTGGAAGTTGAAGTGGAAACTTTCGCCCAACTTGATCAGGCGCTGGATGCTGGTGCAGACGTTATTATGCTCGATAATTTCTCATTAGATGACATGCGAACGGGTGTCGCTATTAATCAGGTTCATTCTAATACTGCAAAGATTGAAGCGTCAGGTAACGTAAGCTTTGAAACTCTGCGTGACATCGCCGATACAGGTGTTGACTTCATTTCAGTGGGGGCACTGACTAAACACCTCCAGGCCCTCGACCTGTCACTAAGGCTCGAGTTATAACTGACAGTTATTACAGTAACTAAAGCCAATATGGTAGGCTTATGCTCGTTTTATCATTGTAATATTAACAATTGGTGTAGGTTGGTCATTTCCCATTGAGATGTCACAAGCCTGTCAAATGACCATATAGCAAACATCCCATGAAAAGAAGTTACGTCTATATCCTGACTAACCCTAGAAAAACTGTCTTATACACTGGTGTAACCAGTAATTTGGGCAAGCAGGTATTCGAGCATAAAAATAGAGTCACCGAAGGACTCACCCGCCAGTATCATTGTCATGAGCTGGTGTATTACGAAATAACCGACGATCTTGAAACCGCCAAAGAGCGGCAAAAAGAAATTAAAGCCGAATGTCGATTGATTAAAGAAAAGCGAATCGAAACATTCAACCCGGAATGGGAAGATCTATCACCAAACCTGTTGGCACTGAAAAGGAAATAAACATGAGGTGCAAAGTGCGTAGATTCTTCGCACATTATAGATATGTAAAGGTGGTATTAGGACTAGATGAGCGGTATTTGTCCTTTTAATTATCGCAGGGCGTCTAATTCTTGGTTTTTTGCAACCCTTTCGGGGCCTACAAATCGTTACGCTAGTGACAAAAAGTGTCACTTTTTCCTTCGGATGGTCAAAAAAACAACACTTTAAGCGCTTTGAAAAAAGCAAATCTGCATATAACTGTGACGTAAGTCATTGTTTTTGTTCGGTGTCAGGAAATTTAACTATTACTGGTTGCTATTACTGACCTGCAAAGGATATATTTGTTTACAGATTTGTTCACACAGGGAAGCGCCACTTCTGAAACGTAATGGCCCGTGTAATTTTGATCAGATTGTACGGATTTCTCTGTGAACAGATTTGAACTTAACAATTTGCAAATTCTTTAAAGAATAGGAGAGAGTCTTATGCAAACTAAAAAACAATCGGGTTTTACCCTTATTGAATTAATGATCGTTGTAGCGATTATCGGTATTTTGGCAGCAATCGCTATCCCTCAATATCAGGACTACGTTGCTCGCTCACAAGTTAACCGTGTATTAGGCGAGGTTTCAGCGCTAAAAACAGCAATTGAAGAAAACTTAATGCGTGGTGAAGATCCAAGCGCCTTAGATGAACAGACGGATTTAGGTTTTTCAACTTCAAACTTGATTGCTGGCGGAATTCCTGATGTTCAAGTAGACGCAACAGGAGCAGGTGCTGTGACTGCTACTTTGGGTGATGATGCAGCGGCTGCAGTTGCCGGTGCGGTCATTACTCTAACAAGAGTTCCTGCTGGAACTTGGACTTGTACTATTGTTACTGGTGGTGCTGGTTCATGGAAAGCGGCTTATATGCCAGCAGGTTGTAGCTAATAGTAATTTGTAGCTAATAAAAAAAGCGAGCCTAGCGGCTCGCTTTTTTTTTGCGTGAGTTAGAGACTATTAAAAATTGACTTTTTAAGCTTTTTATTCAAGGATATAAATATGTCTTTTAAACTGTTTCGTGAGTAGTATGACTTTAGCAGATACAGGGCTTTCCGGATTGGCTCATTTACTGGTTGCTGAGGGACTTTTAAGCAAAGAAAAGGTTCAGCAGGCGGTAAAAAATGCCAAAGAAGAAAAGGCAGGGCTGATTGACTGGCTGGTTTCCGCTGGTTGGTTAGAAGGTAAACAAGCTGCTAAAGCTCAAGCTCTTAATTTTGGCTACCCCTACTTCGACTTGTCCAGCATTGCTTTCGACAATATTCCCAAAGATGTCATTGATCAGAAATTGATGCAAGCCCATAGAGTGGTTCCCTTGTACAAACGGGGAACTCGACTTTTTGTAGCCGTCTCAGATGCCACCAACCTTAAAAGCTTAGAAGAAATTCGCTTCCAAACCGGTTGCTCGGTTGAAGCGGTGCTGGTTGAGCCAAACAAGCTGGCCAATATCGTTAATAAACTGATTGAAGAAAAAGAAAATGAATCTCTGTCTGATTTTGATGATTCAGATCTGGATAATATTGATTTAGATGCTGTAGATCCCGAAGCTGAGCAGGACATGGATGAGGGATCTGCTGGAGAAGATGCACCGGTAGTTAAGTTTGTAAAACAAATGCTGGTATCAGCAATTCGTAAAGGCGCTTCAGATTTGCACTTTGAGCCCTATGAAAAAAAATACCGTGTGCGCTTCCGTATCGATGGTATGTTGCATGAAGTCGCTTCACCGCCTATTCAGTTATCAGGCCGTATTTCAGCGCGCTTGAAGGTTCTTTCCGGTTTGGATATCTCCGAGCGCCGTGTACCGCAAGATGGTCGCGTTAAACTAAAAATTTCCAAAACCAAAGCGATTGATTTTCGTGTTAATACTTTACCAACCTTGTTTGGCGAGAAAATCGTAATGCGTATTCTCGACCCAGCTCAGGCAATGCTGGGTATTGATGCCCTGGGGTTTGATCCAGTACAAAGAAAGAATTTCATGACGGCCATTGAAAAACCACAAGGAATGGTTTTGGTAACGGGTCCTACTGGCTCCGGTAAAACGGTTACGCTTTATACTGGGGTGAACATTCTTAATGATGAGTATAAGAATATTTCTACTGCTGAAGACCCGGTTGAGATTAACTTACAAGGGATTAACCAAGTCAATGTTAATGTTAAAGCGGGCCTGACCTTTGCTTCAGCCTTAAGAGCTTTCCTGCGTCAGGATCCGGATATCGTGTTGGTTGGTGAGATTCGAGATTTGGAAACTGCCGAAATTGCCATTAAAGCAGCGCAAACCGGTCACTTGGTACTATCCACGCTGCATACCAATTCAGCGCCTGAAACCTTGACTCGTTTAGTGAATATGGGGGTAGCACCTTTTAATATTGCTACAACAGTGAACCTGGTGGTGGCGCAACGGCTAGCCCGACGCTTGTGTGAACACTGTAAGAAACCGTCGGATTTGCCTAAAGAAGCTTTAATCGAAGAAGGTTTTAGCGAAGAAGAGCTGAACGAACTCACAATTTATGAGCAGGTAGGTTGCGATAAATGCACAATGGGCTATAAAGGTCGTGTCGGTTTGTTTCAAGTTATGCCTGTCTCGGAAGAAAATGGTCGAATTATCATGGAAGGTGGTAATGCGATAGACATTGCCGACCAAGCTAAGAAAGAAGGTATCCCAGATTTACGCAGGGCTGGTCTCAACAAAGTCAAGCAGGGACTGACCAGCTTGGCAGAGGTAAACCGTGTAACTCAGAATTAAATGCTCAGAACTAGAGGCGCGGAACTTAAGAACAGGATCGAGAAAGATTAACGGGGTGAATGTCTAAACTAACAGATTGGGCATTTGAGCCATACGAGAACATCAGTAAGGTAATTAACATGGCAACAGCAGCTAAACGGAAAGTAACGAGACCTAAGCAGAAAAAGCTGAAAAATTTTCAGTGGACAGGAGTAAATAAACAAGGCAACAAAATTAAAGGGAAAATGCCCGCTGAAAGTCAAGATGCAGTAAAGCAACAGCTACTTAAACAGGGAATTACACCGAAAGCCATCAATGCCGATCTTTTTTCTTTTAACGCTGCTAAGAAATCAGTAAAGCCCATTGATATCGCGGTATTTTTGCGTCAGTTAGCGATTATGATGAAAGCGGGCGTTCCTTTGGTTCAGTCCTTCGATATTATCGGTAAAGGGCATGAAAACCCGAGTGTGCAAGACCTGGTCATGGATATTAAAGCAGATGTTGAATCAGGTAATCCATTTGCAGAATCACTCAGGAAGCGGCCCAAGTATTTTGATGACTTGGTGTGTGACCTGATCCATGCTGGTGAGCAGTCCGGTACATTGGAACTAATGCTCGATCGAATTGCCACCTATAAAGAAAAATCGGAGGCTTTGAAGTCCAAAATCAAATCGGCGTTGATGTACCCTGCTGCCGTTGTGGTAGTATCCATTGCAGTAACAGCTATTCTTCTTGTCTATGTTGTACCCATGTTTGCTAGTTTGTTCCAAAGTGCAGGCTCTGATTTGCCTGCTTTTACTCAAGTAGTTGTTGATATGTCGGACAATGTACAAGCCTACTGGTTGGTGTATTTAGTTGGATTGGTAGGGTTAGTTGTTGGTTATTCACAGTTAAATAGTAGATCTAAAGCCTTTAGAGATGGGAAAGATAAGTTCCTTTTGAAAATGCCTATATTCGGGCCCCTGATTCAAAAAGCGGCTGTGGCTCGTTATGCAAGGACTTTGGCCACAACATTTGCCGCTGGTGTACCATTGGTTGATGCATTAGATTCAGCTGCCGGTGCTTCAGGTAATGCTGTATATCGTGATGCTATTTTGAAGATCAAAGAGGACGTTACGACTGGCCTGCAAATTAATATGGCGATGGCATCCACTCAGGTTTTTCCTAATATGGTCACCCAGATGGTAGCGATTGGTGAAGAGTCTGGTGCAGTCGATACCATGCTGGCTAAAGTGGCAGATATTTATGAGCAGGAAGTGGACGATGCAGTTGATGGTATCAGCTCATTGATTGAACCTTTTATTATCGTATTTCTGGGGACGGTTGTCGGTGGTCTGGTCGTTGCAATGTACTTACCGATCTTCCAGATGGGTAATGCGTTCTAGTCTATTAAAACATCTAAAAGTTAAACTATATGATAGAAATTCTTTCCGCAAACCTGCCGCTATTGGCAGGTTTGGTGTTTATACTGGGGTTATTGGTCGGTAGTTTTTTGAACGTCGTTATACATAGATTACCGCTAATATTAAATCGAGAGTGGCGCGAGACAGCTACGGAAATTCTAACGGAAGCTAATTGTTCGGTGTCCTGCCCTGAATCTTCTCTTCCAGAAAAGTATAACTTAATATCGCCACGTTCAGCTTGTCCAAAATGCAACCATCAAATAACCGCTTGGGAGAATATACCTGTTGTTAGCTGGGTGATTCTGGGTGGGAAATGCTCTAATTGCAAAACTAAAATTAGCATTCGTTATCCGTTTGTTGAATTGCTGACAGCGGTTACTTTTATGGTGTGTGCGATAACCTTTGGTTTGTCCGGTTATTTAGGTTTTGCCCTTATGTTTACCTGCTTTCTTATAGCTGGAAGCTTTATTGATTATGATCATAAGATTTTGCCAGACCAATTAACGTTGCCTCTGGTCTGGATAGGCTTAACCGCTGCGCTCTGGTTAGCTCCTGAGCAATTGCTGCCTGAACACCTGTCAGGCTTCGCTAAAGACTTACCATCGGCTGTCATCGGGGCTTTAGCCGGCTACTTGTCTCTATGGTCGATTTACTGGCTGTTCAAATTGCTGACTGGCAAAGAGGGCATGGGACATGGTGATTTTAAATTGCTTGCTGCTCTTGGTGCTTTCCTTGGTTGGCAAATGTTACCTTTAGTGATTTTATTATCAACGGTAACCGGAGCTGTTTTGGGTATCGCAGCCATGATAATTAGTAAAAAAGGCCGAGATTACAAGATACCTTTTGGTCCTTTTTTAGCGATTGCTGGGTGGGTTGCTTTGATCTGGGGTGATGCGATAACCAATACCTATGTTCAGATGTTGCAGCCTTAGCAACCCCGAAATGGGTAGGGACAACTCATGAGTTATTCGTACAGATGGGCTAGCGAGCTAAAACACACCCGTGCAGGAAATCATCTAGATTACTAACCATGACCTATAAAGTTGCACTAACAGGTGGTATTGCCAGCGGTAAAACTGCGATCAGTGATATGTTTGCTGAGCTTGGTGTACCAATTATTGATGCGGACATCATTGCGCGAGAGGTGGTGGCAAAGGGAACCGAGGTTTTAAAGACTATTGTTGAACACTTCGGAAATGAGGTTTTGACTGAAACTGGAGAGCTTGACCGGCAAAAACTTCGTACTATTGTTTTCGCCGATGAACAGTCGAGACAATGGCTAAATAGTTTGCTTCATCCTCTGATCCGTGAAGAAATCAAGCAGCGACAACATCAGGCACAGTTCGCCTACTCAATCAGCGTTATCCCTTTGCTGTTCGAGAGCGGGCAATATCAAGAGTACGATCGCGTGTTGGTTGTCGACTGTCCTGCGGAAGTACAATTGAAAAGACTCATGGAGCGCGATAATTCCAGCAAACAACAGGCGCAAGCTATGCTGGATAAACAGGCTACACGTGAACAGCGGCTATCAATTGCGGATGATGTTATTGTTAATGACTCAGATTTGCATTCCCTCAAGCAAAGCGTTATAAAGCTTGATAACCAATACAGGCAATTAGCAAGGAATTAGGCCATTGATGCCAGAGGCTGCCAGTTATATCTTATATGAGCATCCGCTCAATGAGCAGATACGCACCTATCTGCGCCTGGAAAACCTTTTTAATATTCAACTTGAACTCCAATCTATTGATTCAGTGGCTTCGCATATTGCTGCCTTGCATAACTTGTGGGAGGTTTTAGACTGTCTGGATCGGGGCGATTTAAAAGCTGAATTGCTCAAGGAGTTAGAGCAACAAAAGAATCATTTCAAACAGCTGGAAGCCAGCCCATATATTGATGACCTGAAGCTAAAGCGATTCCTTGAACAGCTACAGCAGTTGTATCATTGGGTCGCTCACTACCAGGGAAAATTTGGGGCGACGCTGCGCCAGGACCGCTTTATAGACTTAATTAAGCATAGAATTCGTATCCCAGGAGCTTCCTGCAGCTTTGATTTGCCCGAGTTACATCAATTTTTACAACAACCGACTAATTACCGTCAGCAGAAATTTGCAGAATGGTTCGAGCATTTCGATGGTCTGAATAAGTGCCTTAAAGTATTGTTGCGGTTGTATCGTGAAAATGGGCAGTTTGTGGATACCGAAACAAACAATGGGGCGTACCAGCATAATTTTGATAAGAAACAGAATCCACATTTGATACGGGTAAAAATGCCCATTGCAACTAGTGTTTATCCGGAAATCAGTGGCTCTAAATATTGCTTTACTATTCGTTTTATACAGCCGGGTGAGCAGGAACAGAAAGTGCTTACAGATGAAACTAGGTTCCAAGTAGCGATTTGCTGATTTCTTCTGGGTAAGATTAGAGCTGTTTTGGGCACTAAAGCTTACTGTAGAGACAGCTCATGATTTGTCACCACGAGAAGGGTCTTACAACTAATTGGCGCATTCTGTTTTTCCATTTGATACTATAAACTTGAACGGATTAAATAAGGTTTCAACATGGCTCTTTTAACTCTAATTATAGCTTTATTATTCGAACGCTATTTCCATACCGGCTCTAGCGAGGAGCGCGAGAAATATAGTAATGCGGGTTGGTTTGTGGCTTATCAAAAACGGCTAGCTGAGTCTTTTGGTGGGCAGTCTTGGTTTAAGGGTTGGCTTGCAGAAGCTATATTAATCCTTTTGCCTGTATTTCTAATCTATTTATTGTTTGAAACCTTCAACGATGGCTTCTTGTCTTCATTAGTTATGCTTGCTCTGGCGGTGGTGATTCTAGTCCATTGTTTAGGTCCTGAGTCTCCACGCAAATCTCTTCGAGGCTATTTCTCCGATATAGCAAATGATGATGAGCAGGGAGCTTATGAGCACGCTGTGGCCTTTACAGGTCAAGAGGCTGATGACTGGGCTCAAACTCAGCATTTAGTAAGTGAGGCTATCTTTACCGAAACCCAAAGGCGTTATGCTGCTGTAGTGATCTGGTTTGTGATTTTAGGCCCTGCCGGGGCACTTTTATATCGATTGCTGGATTGGTATTTAGGGAATAATCCTGAGGGTACTCTATCTGCCCCACTTAAAACTGTCATGGACTGGGTTGCTGGTCGTATTTCTGCATTAGCCTATTTATTGGCTGGTGATATGGCTTCAGGTGTTTCTAAAATTAAAAAGAAGTTTTTTGATTTCAATGTCGGTGGAATGCAGCTGATTGAGGAAGCTGGCGTTGCAGCTATTGGTCCGGTGCTTGATTGTGAAAATGAAGAAAAACAAAAGGTTGCTGAAAATTTGTGCGCCTTAAAGCTGACGGAGCGTACTGGCGTTATTCTGTTTGCTTTCGTAGCAGTGATGTCATTGTTAGGATGGACATCTTTTTAAGTAATTAACTGATGTTAAATATATCGGGTGATTTGAGCTAACTCAAATACTGGTCAGAAAACCACCTTCAAAAGTATCTTTTTACCTTCATTTTGTCTATGATGTGGCCTTTGCGAATTATATTTCAGTTGCTTAACATATGTTAAATATTTGTTGGGCAGCTCTCTTGTAAAGACCGTATATTAAGACTCGTAGCATGAAGTCTTAATGTCTCGGCCAAAAAGAAAGGCAAGAATATGACACAAGATCAAAAAAATGATGCACCAATCGAAGATGTTGATCCGATTGAAACTCAGGAGTGGATCGATGCTCTAGACGCGGTAATGGCAGAAGAGGGTGTTGAGCGTGCTCACTATCTGTTAGAGAAGTTGGTAGCTAAAGCCCGTCGAGCAGGCGCAAATTTACCATTTGATTTAACCACTGCGTATTTAAATACGATTCCCCCCTCTCAAGAAGCACACATGCCTGGCGATCAGGAAATGGAGCGCCGTTTGCGTGCCATTATCCGCTGGAATGCGATCGCCATAGTGTTACAGGCCTCTAAAAAAGATTTGGATTTAGGTGGCCACTTATCCAGCTTTGCTTCTAGCGCGACCTTATATGATGTTGGCTTTAACCACTTCTTCCACGCCGCAAATGATGAGCATGGAGGTGATTTGATTTATTATCAGGGACATTGCTCGCCAGGAATCTATGCAAGAGCTTTTCTTGAAGGCCGTTTAGAAGAAGACCAATTGGCTAACTTCCGTCAAGAAGTTGATGGTAAGGGACTCTCTTCCTATCCTCATCCATGGTTAATGCCTGAATTTTGGCAGTTCCCGACCGTTTCAATGGGCTTAGGCCCTATTCAGGCTATCTATCAAGCTCGCTTCTTAAAGTATCTAGAAGATCGTGGCTTGGCCAAAACCAAAGGACGTAAAGTTTGGGCCTTCTTGGGTGATGGTGAAATGGACGAGCCAGAGTCCATGGGCGCGATCAGTCTGGCGGGTCGTGAGAAGCTGGATAACTTAATTTTTGTGGTTAACTGTAACCTACAACGTCTTGATGGTCCGGTTCGCGGTAATGGCAAAATCATCCAGGAACTGGAAGGTGAATTCCGGGGCGCAGGTTGGAGCGTACTCAAAGTTATTTGGGGACGTTATTGGGATCCGCTGATTGCCCGCGATACTGAAGGTCGTTTGTTGAAAGTAATGAACGAAACCGTGGATGGCGAATATCAAAACTGTAAAGCCAAAGGTGGTGCTTATACGCGCGAAAAATTCTTTGGTAAAGATCCTAAATTGTTGGAGATGGTTGCTAACATGTCTGATGAGGACATTTGGCGCTTGAACCGTGGTGGGCATGATCCACATAAAGTGTACGCAGCCTATCATCGTGCAGTGAATACCGAAGGCCAGCCAACTGTGATACTAGCTAAAACCGTTAAAGGTTATGGCATGGGCTCATCGGGAGAAGGTAAAAATATTTCTCACCAGGTTAAGAAAATGAATTTGGAAGCCTTAAAGCATTTCCGTGATCGCTTTAATGTTCCGATTCCTGATGATAAGTTGGAAGAGGTTCCATTCTATCACCCAGGCGAAGATAGCGATGAAATTAAATACCTTCGCGAGCGCCGTGAAAAATTAGGTGGCTACCTACCGGCTCGTCGTCCACAGTCTGACTCTTTAGAGATTCCACCGCTGTCAGATTTTGAACCCTTGCTTAAGGCTACCGGTGACCGTGAGATTTCGACTACTATGGCATTTGTGCGTGCCTTAAATATCTTATTGAAAAATAAGGTATTAAAAGACCGTATCGTGCCGATTATTCCAGACGAAGCTCGTACTTTCGGTATGGAAGGTTTGTTCCGTCAAATCGGTATTTATTCGTCATCAGGCCAGCTTTATGAGCCGGTCGATTCTGATCAGATCATGTATTATCGCGAAGATAAGAAAGGTCAGATTTTGGAAGAGGGGATTAATGAAGCTGGTGCTATGTCATCCTGGATGGCGGCTGCGACCAGTTATTCGAGCAATAACCTGCCGATGATTCCTTTCTATGTCTATTACTCAATGTTTGGTTTCCAACGCATCGGTGATTTAGCCTGGGCGGCAGGCGATATGCAAGCGCGAGGCTTCCTGATTGGTGCAACGTCGGGCCGCACAACCCTGAATGGCGAAGGCCTGCAGCATCAGGATGGTCACAGTCATATGATTTCGGCGACCATTCCAAACTGTATCAGCTATGACCCGACTTACGCACATGAAGTTGCGGTGATTATTCGCGAAGGTATGCGTCGCATGTATCGCGATCAGGAAAATGTGTTCTACTACATTACGACACTCAACGAAAACTATCCGCACCCAGAAATGCCTGAAGGTTCAGAAGAGGGCATTATCAAAGGGATGTACCTGTTGCACGAAAACAAATCTCGCAAGAAAGCGCCACGAGTTCAGTTGATGGGCTCAGGTTCTATTTTGCGCGAAGTTGAATATGCAGCAGAGCTGTTGGAAAAAGATTTTGGTGTCTTGTCAGATGTCTGGTCAGTAACCAGCTTCACCGAATTGCGTCGCGAAGGCATGGCTGTTGAGCGTGAAAACATGTTGCATCCAACCAAGAAGCCTAAGCAGTCCTATATTGAACAATGTCTTGCTAAGCAGAAAGGACCAGTCATTGCATCGACTGATCATATGAAATCTTATGCTGATCAGATTCGAAACTTCGTACCGCAGAAATTTACGGTATTGGGTACGGACGGTTTTGGTCGTTCTGATAGCCGTGAGAACTTGCGTCGCTTCTTTGAAGTGGATCGCTATTACATTGTATTAGCAGCGCTTAAAACTTTGGCGGATGAAGGTGAGATTGATGTTAAAGAAGTCACCAAGGCTATCAAGCGCTACAACATTGATACCGATAAAGCCGATCCGGCAACCCTATAAACTGGAGGAAACATCGTGGCAGATATTACACAAGTAAAAGTCCCCGATATTGGTGATGCCAGTGGGGTTGATGTTATTGAAGTATTGGCCAAGGTTGGTGATACCATCGAGCTTGAAGATGGTTTGATTGTTCTTGAAACCGATAAAGCAACTATGGAAGTGCCTTCCAGTCATGCTGGTGTGGTCAAATCCATCGAAGTTAAAGTTGGAGATAAGGTTTCCGAAGGTGATGTCATTTTGTCTATAGAGGCGTCTGAAAGTGGTTCTGATGAAGACTCTAGCGAGGACGATTCAAAAGACAGTCAGTCAGCTAATAAAGATGACTCTGATGAAAAATCACAAGATGACTCAAATCAGCAAGCTTCTCAGCAAGAGACTTCTCCACAGGAGACTGAAGAGGATGATTCCTCGGATGATGAAGATCAAGCAGGCGAGGAAAAAGAAGAGCCTTTAATCGTTCCAGACATTGGTGATGCCAGTGATGTGGATGTAATTGAGGTGAGTGTTCAGGCAGGCGACAGCATCGAAAAAGATGATAGTTTGATTGTGCTTGAAACAGAGAAAGCGACCATGGAAGTGCCGTCACCTTCGGCGGGAACTATTGTTTCCATGAGCGTTAAAGCCGGTGACAAGGTCAGTCAGGGCGATAAGATTGGCGTCATCAAGACTGTATCCAGTAAGCCATCTAAAGAGAAAAAAGATGAGCAGAAAGCCGATTCAAAGTCGGACGCTAAGTCATCTCAAGATGCGCCGAAGCAGACAGCTAAAAGCTCTGATAGTCCAAAGCCAGCTCCTGTTTCCGACTATCCGGTACAGTCGCCGCAAGAAGGTAAGTTAGTACATGCGAGCCCGGCAGTGCGTCGTTTAGCTCGTGAGTTTGGTGTTGACCTGAGCAAGGTAAAAGGCACCGGTCCTAAATCACGGGTCATGAAAGAAGACGTGCAGTCCTTTATTAAGTTTGAATTATCGCGTCCAAAAGCGACGGCCAGCTCGGGAGCAGTGGGCACTCCAGATCTTCCTGAAATCGACTTCACAAAGTATGGTGAGGTGGAGCAAAAACCGCTCAGCCGTATCCAGAAAATCAGTAGTGTGAACCTGCATCGCAACTGGACCATGATCCCTCATGTGACCCAGCACGAAGATGCCGACATTACCGAGTTGGATGCTTTCCGTAAGAGTATGAAAGAGGAAGCAGCCAAAGAAGGTGTTCGTCTGACTCCACTGGCCTTTATTATGAAAGCACTGGTTGCCAGTCTGAAAGCCTTCCCGAGCTTTAATGCATCACTGGCCAATGACGGCGAAAATCTGATATTGAAGAAGTACTACAATATTGGTGTGGCAGTAGATACACCGGATGGCCTGGTGGTTCCTGTGATTCGTGATGTGGACAAAAAGTCAGTCTATGAACTGGCCAATGAGCTGGGTGAAATGTCTGAAAAAGCCCGTAACAAGAAACTGGGCGCCGCAGATATGCAGGGTGGTTGTTTTACCATTTCCTCATTAGGTGGCATCGGTGGTACATCCTTTACGCCGATTGTGAATTGGCCAGATGTTGCCATTCTTGGCTTGTCGCGTAATCAAATGAAACCTGTCTGGAATGGCAAAGAGTTTGAACCACGCATGATGTTGCCAATGTCGCTGTCTTATGACCATCGTGTGATTGATGGTGCTGTGGCGGCGCGCTTTATTGTACATCTGTCGAAGATGTTGGCTGATATTAGACGAGTGATATTGTAATAGCCTGAAAACCGCTAATTGATTGATGATTTTTCGGTCAGTTCAGGTAAAATACGCCACTCTTTTGGAGTGGCCATAAATTTTAAGCAACTAATTTTGGTAATTTAGCGAGCTTAAGCTCCGAATTCAGATACAAAAAGAGGATCCTATGAGTAACTTACACGCTCAAGTTGTTGTTTTAGGTAGTGGCCCAGGAGGCTACAACGCTGCATTCCGTGCTGCAGATTTAGGCATGGACGTTATTTTGATTGAAAAATACTCTGTGTTGGGTGGTGTTTGCTTAAACGTAGGTTGTATTCCTTCTAAAGCATTACTTCATACCGCGAAAGTTATCGATGAGGCTGAAGAAGTTTCGGCTCACGGTGTTAACTTTGGCAAGCCTAAGTTTGATATCGACAAAATTCGTGAATACAAAGATGGCGTAGTGAAGCAGTTGACTGGCGGTCTTGCGGGTATGGCCAAAGGTCGTAAAGTTAAAGTCGTAGAAGGTTACGGTAAATTTACCGGTGCTAACGAGATTGAAGTTGAGCATGACGGTAAAAAACAAAAAGTGACTTTTGACAATGCCATTATTGCTGCTGGTTCGCGTGTGGTTCAGCTTCCTTTCCTTCCTGAAGATGACCGTATTGTAGACTCAACTGGTGCGTTGGAACTTCGCCAGGTACCAAAACATATGTTAGTAATCGGTGGCGGTATTATTGGTTTGGAAATGGCGACTGTCTATCGCGCACTGGGTGCGAAAATCACTGTAGTGGAAATGGCTGACCAGCTAGTTCCAGCAGCTGATAAAGACGTGGTTAAAGTTTTAGAAAAATACGTTTCTGCTAAATATGAAAATATCATGCTCGAAACCAGCGTGACTAAAGTTGAAGCCAAGAAAGATGGCTTATATGTCACCTTCGAAGGTAAAAACGCTCCAGAAAAACCACAGAAATTCGACATGATTTTATCGGCAGTTGGTCGTCGTCCAAACGGTGACTTAATCGATGCTGATAAAGCCGGTGTTAAAGTCACAGACCGTGGCTTCATCGAAGTCGACAAGCAGATGCGCACCAATGTGCCACACATCTACGCAATTGGTGATATCGTTGGTCAACCAATGCTGGCTCACAAAGCCTCCGCAGAATCACACGTTGTGGCAGAAGTGATTGCAGGCAAGAAGCATTATTTCGACCCATTAACCATCCCATCAGTAGCTTACACAGATCCTGAATTAGCATGGGTAGGTCTAACTGAGAAAGAAGCCAAAGAACAAGGCATCGACTATGGCGTGGGTAAATTCCCATGGGCAGCATCAGGTCGCGCCATTGGCGTAAACCGCAAAGAAGGCTTCACCAAATTATTATTCGACAAGAAAAACAACCGTATCATCGGTGGTGCCATTGTCGGTGTTAATGCTGGTGAGCTTATCGCAGAAGTTGGCTTGGCTATCGAAATGGGTTGTGATGCAGAAGATATCGGTTTAACGATTCATGCACACCCAACGCTTTCTGAGTCAGTGAGTTTTGCGGCTGAGGTTTATGAGGGTGTGTGTACTGATCTTCCTGCGCAACGTAAGAAAAAGTAAGAAAGCATCTTTTTTGCCCTGAGCATTGTTATAAACTTTTTCATCATCGGTCATTCACTCTATGTGAACTCCCTTTTCGAAAAGGTTTATGCCGCGCTCAGGTCAAAAAATCCAGCTTTCCATGATTAATAAAAAGCTTCCTTCGGGAAGCTTTTTTATGCTCAGCGTCTGCGCGTGGTGCTTCCTCGCTCTAAGCAAAAAATCCTAATTTATTAGACATTAAAGGCTTCCGTAAGGAGGCCTTTTTTGTAGGTCATTCACTCTATGTGAACTCCCTCTTCGAAAAGGTTTATGCCGCGCTCAGGACAAAAAATCCAGCTTTCCATGATTGAAGAAAAAAGCCTCCTTCGGGAAGCTTTTTTTATGATCTAAGGGAGGCATTAGCCATCGGTACATTGATTAGAGATGTTTGTGTAGGGGCGACCTGCGGTCGCTCGTATCAGGATCTCGGGCGAGCACATTGGTCCGCCCCTACCAAGATGTGTGATAGGTAGGATTTACTCTGCAATCGGTGCGACTACTTTCCCCTTTCTTCCTGACAAAGCTGTAATCATTGAGCCTGCTACAACTAACAAAGCACCGGCAATGCTGAACAGGTTGATGGGTTCGGATAATAGTGTATCTGGATAGAAGTATTCGAGCACTTTCATGCTGGCGATGGTAACCAGTGGTGTAATTGCTAGAATGGCGCTAACACGAGAGGCTTCCCAGTGAGCCAGTGCTTCAGCGAAGGCGCCGTAGGCAATTAAGGTATTCAAGCAGCAGAAAATTAATAACCACCAGCCCGCAGTATCAAGTTCCAGTGCTTGCCCTGGTGATGCCCATGGGCTCAATAAGGGTACGCAAGCCAGATAAATCATGAACATGACCTGGTCGGAACGGTAATTGTTCAATAGCTGTTTTTGCGCCAGGGCGTAGGCGGCCCAAACAATAGCCGCTAAAAACATCCAGCCCAAACCAACAGCATAGTCGCCGGTAATCTGTTCGAATATCTCTTCAAAACGTAGATTAAAAAACAAGATTAATCCAATGACAAAACAGGCAAAGCCAAACCATTGTTGCCTGTTAAATGATTCTTTAAAAATCAGCAGTCCACCGAGTAGCATGAACATGGGCGCGGTTTGAATCATGACTTGAGCACTGCTCGGAGTAATCAGGTTGACCCCAAATAGATAGAACACATAGTTCAGGCATAAGCCAATAACGGATATCACCATTAACCAGGCAATATTCCCTTTCAATAATTTGATATTGGGTGATTTACGCTTATAAATCAGAAAGATAAATAAAATGGCGGCAGCGCTGAAAAAGCGATACCAAGTCACGGTGACTGCATCCATCTGGTCGAGTAGGGTTTTTAATGCAATAGGCAAAAGACCCCAGAGTAGAGCTGTAGTTAAGGATAATAATAAGCCAAGTTGCCAACGACCGGATACTGTATGCATGGTTGAAACTTATGTATGCGACAAAGCTTGGATTATGCAGTAAACCTTAGCCATTGACTAGCATAGTAGAGCTATATTTGTAGAGATTGATCATTGGTCTTTGAGTAACTATGATGCTGGTTCGTAAAAAATTAGTGATGGCTATGAAAAGTAAAAATTTAATATCTCTATTTTCAGTGATTTCATTGATGGCAGGAACCTTTCTCACTATGCAAACAGCGCAAGCAACCAGCAAAGACTTAGAATTAACCGTTGAGCGGATTTATGCTGATCCCTCTCTGGATGGCCCTGAAGTCCGTACCGTTAAATTATCTCCAGACGGCAAGCGAGTGACATTCCTCAAGGGTAAAGCTGAGGAGCAGGAACGTTTAGACTTGTGGGAATACAATCTTGCGGATGGCGAGTCTCGGCTGTTGGTTGACTCTAATGACCTGAGCCCTGGCGAAGAACAGCTCTCCGACGAAGAGAAAGCCCGCCGTGAGCGGATGCGTTTATTCGCAAAAGGGATCATCGATTATTACTGGGGCGATGATAGCCAGACATTATTGTTCCCTTTGGCAGGCGACATCTTTGTCTATGATTTAAGCAAGGATCCCAAAAAAGCCACCAAGCAGCTTACCGATACTGAAGCGTACGAAACCGATATTAAACTGTCACCAGACGGCAGGTTTGTCTCCTTTATCCGTGATCAGGATATTTTTAAAGTTGAAATAACTACTGGCGAGGAAACACAGTTAACCTTTGACGGAGAAGGCACAATCAAAAACGGTATGGCTGAATTTGTGGCGCAGGAAGAAATGGGGCGTTTGACCGGCTACTGGTGGTCGCCAGACAGTAAAAAAATCGCTTATCTGCAGGTGGATGAATCACCGGTTAATATCGAAAAGCGTTATGAAATTAATGCCGAAGATTTTACTGTGTTTGAACAGCGCTATCCAAGTACCGGCACCGATAATGTTCTGATTAAACTTGCAGTGCTTGACCTGGAAACAGATAAAACTCAATGGATTGATACTGGCAAAGAAACCGATATCTATATTCCTCGAGTCAAATGGCTAACTGATTCCTCTAAAGTTTCTTATCAATGGCAGAGTCGAGATCAGCAAACTCTAGAGTTACGTTTTGCCGATATTAATACAGGCAAATCACAGACTGTTTTGACCGAAACCTCTGGCACCTGGATTAATCTAACCAAAGATTTAATATTCCTGAAAAATCAGGAGGCTTTTGTATGGACTTCAGAAAGAAGTGGATTCCGTCATTTATATTTGTATGACTTAAAGGGCAAACTGATCCGCCAATTGACTGGCGGTGACTGGGTTATCGACAAAGTCTATGGTGTCGATGAAGAGGCAGGGGTTGTTTACTTCGATGCTAATAAAGAAAGTCCTTTGCAGCAAGATCTCTATTCAGTATCTCTGACTGAAGCGGGCGAGCCTAAGAAAATTACGGAAAAAGATGGTGTGCATGAAGTCAGTTTTGCCAAAAACATGCAAATTTTTGTTGATTACTTCTCTTCAGTATCGCAGCCACAACAGGTCAGTTTGCGCAATGCTGACGGTAGCCTGATTACCTGGCTTGAAGAAAATAAGCTGGATAAAAATCATCCCTATTATCACTACTATCAAAAAGCCTCGAAGCCTGAGTTCGGCACTATCAAAGCTGAAGATGGGCAGAAGATGCATTACCGAATCTATAAGCCAGTACCTTTTGACAGCTCAAAAAAATACCCGGTTATTGTCGATGTTTATGGCGGCCCTCACGCCCAGCGCGTACGTAATCAATGGGGTGCGCGTAATACCTATTGGCATCATTTGATGGCGAGTAAAGGATATGTGATTTTCTCACTTGATAACCGTGGCTCCTGGAATCGTGGTAAGAAATTTGAAGATCCGATTTATAAAGAACTGGGTGATGTAGAAGTTAAAGATCAGGTTGCGGGCGTCGATTTCCTTAAAAGCTTGCCCTATGTGGATAGTGATAAAATCGGTATGTTCGGTTGGAGCTATGGCGGCTATATGACCATCATGAGCATGTTCAAGCAACCTGATATTTTCAAGGTAGGTGTGTCTGTTGCGCCAGTTACTGACTGGTATTTATATGATACTCATTATACCGAGCGTTATTTAGGTCATCCTGACTCAAATAAAGAAGGTTACCAAGCCAGTAATGTTTTCCCCTATCTAGAAGGTTTAAATGGCGATCTGATGATTATTCATGGCATGGCGGATGACAATGTGTTGTTTACTAACAGCACCAAACTGTTTAAAGCCCTACAGGATGCAAACAAGCCTTTTGATATGATGAACTACCCTGGGAGTAAGCACTCAATCTGGGGGCAAAAAGTACGTACCCATGTGTTTAATACCATTAGTAATTACTTTGATGAGAACTTGAAGTAATTAACCTATTTGAAAAGTGTATAGGATGGGTTAGGCCGCGGCCGTAACCCATCAATAGTTTAATCATTAAATGATGGGTTACGCATAAATGCTAACCCATCCTATATCTTGTCCTCCCATCCCTTGCGAAACCTATTCAAGAAGTATTAGTCTGTAATAACCTTAATCAATAGGAAATCAACATGACCAAGTTTATTCCCACTCTATCGAGTATTGTATTGTTATCATTGTCAGCCTGGAGTACACAGGCTGCGGAAGTTCCAGAAGGATTCACAATCGAATTATTTGCAGAGAATGTTGATGGAGCCCGGCAGATGGCACTGTCTGATTCTGGTATTGTCTATACTGGCTCCCGTAAGCCAGGCAAAGTTCACGCCATGATCGATAAGAACAATGACTTCAAAGTTGATGAAGTGGTTGTGATTGCTGATGGCTTGTATATGCCCAGTGGTGTGGCCTATAAAGATGGCGATTTGTATGTGGCGGAAGTCGATAAGATTTTACGCTTTAAAGACATAGACAAAAATTATGATAAAAAGCCTGAGCCGGAAGTAGTTTTTGAGCAGCTACCAAGCGAAAGTCACCATGGTTGGAAATATATAAAATTCGGCCCTGATGGCCACCTATACATTCCAATCGGTGTGCCGTGTAATATTTGCAATGAAGAGGATGAGCGCTTTGGCACTATTGGTCGTCTGAATATTGAAACAAAGGAATTTGAGATTGTCGCAACTGGCGTACGCAACAGTGTTGGTTTCGATTGGCACCCTGAAACCAAAGAACTGTGGTTTACCGATAATGGTCGTGACTGGATGGGCGATGACTTACCGCCTTGTGAATTAAATCGCGTAACAGAGAAGGGCCAGTTTTTTGGTTTCCCTTATGTGCATGGTAACGATGTTATTGACCCAGAGTTTGGCGATGAGTTGGGTGACCGCCAATATCAAAAGCCAGCATGGGAGTATCAGGCACATGTCGCGCCACTGGGAATGATGTTCTACACCGGAGATATGTTTCCCGAAGAATACAAAAAAACGCCACTGGTGACGCTGCACGGTTCCTGGAATCGCAGTACGAAAGTGGGTTACAAAGTCGTGCATATGCCACTCGATGGTAATCAGGTTTTATCCGAAGATGATTTTGTGACCGGTTGGCTTGAAGGTGATGAAGTATTGGGCCGTCCTAATGACATCATTATGCTGCCTGATGGTTCGATCCTGGTTTCTGATGATGGTTTTAGCAAGGTTTATCGAGTGTCGTATCAGGAAGGGGAGTAATTATTGGGCCACCTTCAGTTGAAGTTAGAACTGGTAGGGGCAGACCTGTGTGTCTGCCCGTCTCTTTATGTATTTGGGCGCACACATAGGTACGCCCCTACCATGAGATCGGAAAGTCGAATACAAAAAAGCCGACTATAAAGTCGGCTTTTCCATTCTTGTTACAAGCAAAATGGTAATGATAATTACCAAATTTTAACGCGTTCTTCTGGCTCTAAATACATATCATCACCAGGTTTAACGTCGAATGCCTCGTGGAATTCAGGCATGTTCATAACGGTACCGTTAGCACGGAATTCACTAGGTGAATGTGGGTCGGTATCGATACGCTTGCGTAGTTCTTCGTCACGGTATTTACGACGCCATACTTGTGCCCAACCGTAGAACACACGTTGGTCGCCTGTCATGCCGTCAATGACTGGAGCTGGTTTACCCTCCTTAGAAAGCTGATACGCTTTGTATGCGATAGTAAGACCACCCAAGTCACCGATGTTTTCACCTTGAGTGAATTCACCATTAACATGTACTCCGTCAAGTACTGTGAAGTCATTGTATTGAGCAACAAGTTTGTCGGTACGCTTGGTGAATTCAGCCAGGTCTTCTTCCGTCCACCAGTTGCGAAGTTTACCGTCGCCATCGTATTGTGAACCTGAATCATCAAAACCGTGGCCCATTTCATGGCCAATTACCGCGCCAATACCGCCGTAGTTCACTGCATCATCTGCTTCAAGGTTGAAGAATGGAGGTTGCAAAATGGCCGCCGGGAATACGATTTCATTCATGACAGGGTTGTAATAAGCGTTAACGGTTTGCGGCGTCATAAACCATTCTGAACGATCGATGGGTTGGCCCAGTTTTTCACGATTGCGCTTTACTTCAACCATGGTGGCGCGTTTCATGTTGCCGAATAAATCATCTGCTTTGATTTCAAGCTTAGAATAATCTTTCCACTTGTCTGGATAACCAACCTTTGGAGTGAATTTAGCCAGCTTATCAAGCGCCTGTTCTTTGGTGTCTTCACCCATCCAGTCTAGCTCTTTAATACCTTGAGCGTAGGCTGTGCGTAGATTTTCAACCAATTCTTTCATGCGTTGTTTTGCTTCTGGCTTGAAGTGTTTTTCAACATAGATTTTACCAACCACTTCGCCTAGTGTTCCGTTAATCACGTTTACACCGCGCTTCCAACGTGGTTCTTGCTCTTCAACACCGCTTAATACGCCTTGGAAGAAACGGAAGTTTTCTTCTGCTAGAGCTTTATTCAAGAATGACGCTGAATCGCTAATAAGATGCCATTGATAATAGGTTTTCCAATCATCAATAGAGATCTCTTTCAGCATATCGTTTACCGCTGCAAAATAGTCCGGCTGACCAACGATAACGTTATCAATGCCCTCCAACATGGCGGTTTTGCTCCAACGATTCCAGTCAAGATTTGGAATGGTGTTTTGCAACTCTTCGAAGCTCATTTTATTGTAACGAGCCACTGGGTTACGCAGTTTTTCTTTTGGCCAATGCTTCTCAGCAATTTGCATTTCAATGGCCATCACTGCTTTGGCTTTTTCTTCGCCATTTTCTACGCCAGCAAGTTCGAACATTTTGGCTACATGCTCAACATATTTCTGGCGGATTTCTTCGCTCTTCTCATCTTCTTTAAGATAGAAATCACGGCTAGGTAAACCTAAACCGTTTTGGCTCATTTGCGTGATGTAAGTATCTGGCTGGCGAGCATCAACATAAACGTAAGTACTGAACGGTGCTTCGCTAACCATTTGCGCGTATGCGATGTATTCAGACAGATCGGAAAGGTCTTTAATGGCTGCAATTTTGTCAAGTTCAGGCTGTAGCGGTTTTGTTCCGAGTTTTTCTAGCAACTCTTCATCCATATAACTTTGGTATAAGTCACCGACTTTCTGGGCATCGGAACCTTTCTCTGCTTTGCTGTTGGCCGCTTCTTCTATGATTGATTGAACATCTTCACGAGCCTGTTCAGCCAGCATAGTGAATGCACCATAGTTTGATTTATCAGCAGGGATTTCAAATTCATTTAACCATTTGCCGTTCACGTGCAGGAATAAATCATCTTGAGGGCGAACTGAATGATCAAAGTGTTGTTTATCGATACCAGATACTAGCTCTTGTTCGGCTTGAGTAGTGGTCGTTGAGGTTTGCTCGGTAATCTCCTGCTTAGCTGCTTCTTGGTTTGCTTTTTGTTCTTCCGTACCGGAATTACAAGCCGCTAACACAGCTAAACAAACGGAGCTAATGAGTAGTTTTTTCATTGGGACACCTTTGTTTAAGACTAAATAGTGTAAGACTGATTATAATCTGTTATTGAGCGCTCTGGGCGCTATTTAAAAATTTCCGCTCAACATACTACCCAGATCAGCAGATAAAGAAAAGTTTTAGCAGGCGGTAAAAGTAACAGAGTGTGACAAAGAGGGGGTAGTCAGGGTTTCGGTTATTAAAAGGGCGGACACATGGGTCCGCCCCAACTGTATTGTGATTACGGGGCTAGTCTTAGCTTGCTGCTGACTTAAGTTCCGGCTGCAATTTCAAGATCTCGTCTAAAACGCAGTCCTTGAGGGCGACTTTCTGGTTTGTGCTGTAATCAATCATCACAATTCGGCTTTTGCCGAGCGTGGTGACCGTTTGCTGTTGTTCGCTAAATGCTTGATATTCCATGATGAAACCGAACTCTTCCAGCTCACTGATGCGAGTACCAGTGATTAAAGTATCAGGATAAACTACCGGACGGCGGTAGCGAGTGTAGATATCCGCCAGAATAGGGCCAACGGTGTTGTTGGTAATTTTGGCTTCCTGGCCTAAAGCTTCCAAGTAGGCGATACGGGCACTTTCAAAGTAGCGGATATAGCTAACATTGTTAACGTGCTGGAAGGCATCCATTTCACCCCATGCCACTGTAATGGGTAATATCACGGGAAATTGTTGTTTAAATTCAGTTAACGCTTGAGTATCAGACATTAGCCTACCTTAATTATGTTAATGCTTTGGGTTTCATCATCTTCGTCACGCTCAATATCAGGAGTCTGAATATCGGGCGCATCGAATAAGGTATCTTGCTCCGTTGATTCCTGGCTTAGGCTCACAAAATCAAACAGATTGGTATCGGTTAAATGAGATGGTGCCACATTGCTGATCGACTTGAAAATCGTTTCAATGCGCCCGGGGTATTTGCGATCCCAGTCCTGTAGCATCATCTTAATATTTTTGCGTTGGAGGTTTTCCTGAGAGCCACATAGGTTACAAGGAATGATCGGGAATGCTTTGAGTTTGGCGAACTTGGCAATATCTTTCTCTTTGCAATAAGCCAGCGGACGAATCACGATATGCTTGCCGTCATCGCTTTTGAGCTTCGGCGGCATAGACTTCATCTTGCCACCAAAGAACATGTTCAGGAACAGGGTTTCAATGATGTCATCTCGATGGTGGCCAAGGGCAATTTTGGTGATGCCATTTTGTTCTGCCCAGCTATAAATAATGCCACGACGCAGGCGCGAACATAAGCTACAGGTGGTTTTACCTTCAGGGATTATGCTCTTAACCACGCTGTAGGTGTCTTCTTCTATGATTTCATAAGGCACACCAACTGACTTGAGGTAGTTGGGTAAAACTTCTTCTGGAAAGCCTGGTTGTTTCTGGTCAAGGTTTACCGCAATCAACTCAAAATTCACAGGTGCACTTTTTTGTAAGCCCATCAAAATGTCGAGCAAAGTATAGGAATCTTTTCCGCCAGACAGGCAGACCATGATCTTGTCGCCTTCTTCAATCATGTTGAAATCGGCAATAGCCTGGCCGACGTGACGTCGCAAACGCTTTTGTAACTTATTAAAGCTGGTTTTTGTTTCTTTCCCGAGCATCTGTGTATCAGCTGTGATCATCTTGAAAACCGAATTAATATGTCTGTTCGCTTGAGCCAGCAGTTCAGTCTGAACGTTAATTGTTATAGCTGAGCGAAGAAAAGGCGCTCATTATACACTCTCAACACTGATTTTGTGTATTATCTGTGGCAAGGCATTCTACAAGCTCTAATAATAAGGGGACTATGAATAAGGGGACCACGTGTTAAATATTCTTTGGCTATTCTTTTTTGTGCTTGCCTTTGTGTTAGCGCTTTTTCAATGGCTGGTGCAAGGTAATGCCGCGGCTTTTCCTGAATTAGTACAGTCTATTTTCGACATGGCAAAACTCAGCGTCACCATCGCGATTGGCTTGATTGGTATATTGGCGTTTTGGTTGGGGCTGTTAAAAATCGCTGAGAGGAGCGGGCTGGTTAATTTGCTGGCAAAAGCCTTGGCGCCCTTATTCCGAAAGCTGATGCCTGAAGTGCCTTCTGGGCATCCAGCTCTAGGCAGTATCAGCATGAACATGGCAGCTAATATGCTGGGACTGGATAATGCAGCAACTCCGATGGGCATTCGCGCTATGGAGCAGTTGCAGGAGCTTAATCCAAGTAAAGAAGAAGCCAGCAATGCACAGATTTTGTTTCTGGTACTGAACACTTCTGCGGTCACCATTATTCCTATCACCATTTTGCTCTATCGCGCGCAGATGGGCGCTGCCGATCCTGCCGCAGTATTCCTACCGATACTATTAGCGACCTGTGCTTCGACCTTCTTTGGCCTACTAGCAGTGTCTGTTGTGCAAAAGATCGATATCTTTAACCGAGTTATCGCTGCTTATGTTCTGGTTTTTGCTGGATTGATTGGTGCTTTGGTATGGAGCCTGGTCAGCTTACCGGCAGAACAGATGGCCGAAGCAAGTTCGGCGCTAGGTAACTTTCTGTTGATGGCTGCCATCGTTACGATTCTGTTGTACGGCTGGCACAAGAAGATTGCTGTCTATGAGGACTTCGTTGAAGGCGCTAAGGAAGGCTTTAAGGTCGCTGTTACCATCATTCCATACCTGGTTGCTATGTTAACCGCTATCGGTGCGCTACGAGCTTCTGGGGCACTGGATGCTTTTGCTGATGGTCTTGGCTGGCTGTTCGGTGGTTTAGGCTTGGATACTCGGTTTGTGGAAGCATTGCCAACCGCTCTGATGAAACCATTCAGCGGCAGCGGTGCGCGGGCCATGATGTTGGAAACGATGCAAAGTCAGGGTGTCGATTCTTTTGTTGGCTATATGGTGGCGACCATTCAAGGGAGCACCGAAACCACATTCTATGTATTGACGGTCTATTTTGGAGCAGTAGGTATTAAGCGGATTAGACATGCTCTGGCTTGTGGTCTGATTGCTGATCTGGCGGGTATTGTGGCGGCCATTTTGTTTACTTACTGGTTCTTTGCATAAGCATACTTTGGGGTAAGCATTAAGTGGTCACTAACTGACGAAAAATTATACAATCTTGTTATAGTATCTCGAATTTTTTTCAGAATATTTGAACCCAAAACTTCCAAAAATATGACAAATCAGATATGAGAAATCCACAAGCTGGCGTAAAGCTAGATTTGACAAGGGTTTGCGCCTGTACAGAAAGTATTCAGAGTGGAAATAGACTATTGCAAACATGCTAACTGGTTGATTTAATTGAATAAAGATGTGTGCTGTACAAAAAGTGAGCGATCTGTATGAGTGTCCAGTGTTTTCGGGCTTAGGCAAAGTTTCTTGCAACTTTTCCCCAAAGTTATCCACAGAAATTGTGAAAAAATGTTTACAGAATTTTGAAGCTGACATGACAATGTGACACTGACTTTATCTGAAAGCGCCGCAGGGTATGTAAACAGGAGGTTTTGCCTTATTCCGAGGCTAAGATATCTTAGTTCCACTGGCGACCGTATAGGCGGGACCTTGCTTGTGTTTTTTGTAGTTGCCGAAGATTTCCTTAAAAGCCTTTTTCATGAATTCTCGCAAACCAGTAATAGTTACCACATAGAATGTGCCGCCAGGCTCGAGGCGATCCCAGGCGTCTTGCAGGAATATGTAGAGCAGTTCATTGCCAACCTTGGCCGGAATGTTGGAACAAATAACATTGAAGTGTTTCTCGGTCACAGTGCTAAAACCATTACTCAGGCGTGCGGTTGCATTGGCCACTGTATTTAACTCACAGTTCTTGTTGGCATAATCCACTGCCACAAAATCTTTATCTACCATCAAGGTTTGGCCTTGCGGAGCCTGTTTCGCCATCGCGATACCCAAAGCGCCATAACCACAGCCCAGATCAAGACAATTATCGGTTGACTCGATATCCATGTACTTGAGCAACATGATAGTGCCGTCATCAATATTGCGTGGCGAGAACAAGCCCCAGGTCGTTTTAAACTGCAATGGGAAGCCACACAAAGACTCTTCGAATTGAAGGTCTTGTTTCAGTCCAGGGATATCAGATTTAGTGTAATGAGCCATGATGTCGATTGTAATGGTTTAAGTTGGCGCGATTTTATCACTATGTAGTAAGAATCCCTAATGGTTGACAGGCGGCTAAGAATATTCGGTAACTAGGTGAAGACAATTTGCTCTTATTTAACTTAGGGCATTTCTTAAGGAGAACTCAAGGCTTCAACATATTAGTAAGCATTTTTCAGGCTTGCAAAATGCCCCTTTTGATTGAGCTGAGTAGTAGCCAAGACATAGCAATTCAAATCTGTGACTGAAAGGAATCCCTTTAGGGAGATGGAACGTATTTTACGGTGCGTTAAGTGGCTTGGCGGAAACGAAGGCAGTTGAGCGAAGCGAAAACTCAATCACGGGGTGGTCTTCTTTTATGAAGTACATCCTGTACTTCACCCTTCGGGCTAGCTTCGCTATTCAAAATCGTTCCTGACGATTTTGTGGTTACTTATTACAAGACAAATTTGTCCGGAACAAATTTGAACAGCGGAGTGAAACGACGCTGGCTTCAGCGGAATACAGGGAGGTATTCCGTAAAAGTAACTCGCCGAGGGGCGAAAAGATACTAAGAATATGGCTAGGATTGTATGAAGCTCCTACCACACCTACCAAATAGATATCCTGAAGATGTATTTAGTAGCTATATCACTGTGATAGAATGCCCCGCATATTTTCGTCTTAAATAGTTAGGTTTCATGAATCAAACGCCTTTTGTCTTTTTCTGTCGTCCGGGTTTTGAGTCGGATTGTGCCGCTGAGGTGCAGTCTTTTGCCAGTGCCTGTGATTTGGCGGGATATGCCAATACCGCTCCGAACTCAGGTTATGTTCGTTTTTTCCTGTTTGATGAGGCGAGTGAGCAGGCGTTTTTTGAAGAACTGGATATTCATGAGCTGATCTTTGTGCGTCAATGGTTCTGGGCCAAAGCGGAGTTGATGGATCTGCCGGTTGAGGATCGGATTACGCCGATTCTGGAAGTCTGTAGCCAAGTAGCTATGGCGAAAAGGGTGTTGGTGGAGCATTTAGATAGCGATGAAGGTCGTGAACTTTCTAAGTTCTGTAAAAAGTTTTCTACTCCGGTAACGATTGCGCTCGAGAAGCAGGGGCTGGTCAATGAGGACAGCGAATTTCAACTACACTTGCTATTTTTGGCAACCGATCATTGCCTGGTAGGCTTTTCTCCTATTGGACGTGCCTCTGAGCTGAAAGGCGGTATTTTGCGTCTTAAGTTACCGAAAGATGCGCCCAGTCGTTCGACATTGAAGCTGGAAGAAGCGATTCAAACGCTCATGTCCGGCAAGCAGCAAAAAGCGGTTCTGCGTCTAGGCAATACCGCCGTAGACCTGGGCGCAGCTCCTGGTGGTTGGACTTATCAGCTGGTGCAGCATGGCTTGCAAGTAACGGCGATTGATAATGGCGGCATGGATAAGAAGCTGATGCAGACCGAACATGTGATTCACCTCAAAGAAAATGCATTGGCCTGGATGCCAGAAAAACCGGTGAAAATACTGGTCTGCGATATGGTGGAGAAACCGTCGTTGGTGGCCCGATTAATTGCCAAGTGGCTGGTAGCGGGTAAAACTGAACATGCTATCTTTAACCTAAAGCTGCCGATGAAAAAACGCTTTCAGGAAGTTAATGAGTGCATTGGCCTGATTTGCGACGATTTGGAAGAAGCGGATATCGATTATTTTTGGCAGGCTAAGCATTTATACCATGACCGTGAAGAGATCACGGTTTATTTCCGACGTAAGATTAAAAACCAGCCGCAGTAACAGTATGCAGAATCAAGACACACCCAATCAGATCCCACTCGGTAAGCAGGTTGAGTATCCGTCACAGTATCAGCCAGAGCTGCTGTTTCCTGTTGCGCGCCAGCTTAAACGCGATGAGATTGATATCCTTGGGCAGTTACCTTTTCACGGCACGGATATCTGGAACGCTTATGAGTTGTCATGGCTCAACGCCAAAGGTAAACCACAAGTTGCCATCGCGGTATTTGAGTTTGATTGCACCAGTACCAACATCATCGAATCGAAATCTTTCAAGCTCTATCTTAACTCATTAAACCAAACTCGGTTTGCTGACTGGCAAGCAGTTGAAAAGACTTTAACCGAGGATTTATCCAAAGCTGCAGAGACCAGTGTTTCGGTAAAGCTGTTTACAGTTGAGGCATACAATCAGAGCGTGCCAGTTAGAGAATGGCAAGGTGTTTTGCTGGATGAGCTGGATATTGAAATTGATAGCTACCAGTATCAGCCTGAGTTATTGGCACTTGAATCTAACGAAGTGGTTACTGAATCTTTATACAGCCATTTATTGAAAAGCAACTGCCTTATCACCTCCCAGCCGGATTGGGCCAGTATCTTAATTGACTATAAAGGCCCGAAAATTGATCAAGAATCGCTGCTCAAGTATTTAATTTCCTTCCGCAACCATAACGAATTTCATGAGCAGTGTGTCGAGCGTGTCTTCACCGATATCATGAGCCACTGCAAACCTTTGGAATTGACCGTATACGCGCGATATACTCGCCGTGGTGGCTTGGATATCAATCCATGGCGTTCTAACGTCAGCGGTAAAATCTGCCACAATCAACGCCACGCTCGTCAATAGAGAGGCGTCAATAACTGGCTCATTAAGAGAGTGCATCAGTATTAACCTGATATAACTTTAGGTCATACGGTTATGGTCGATAATTCGTAGAGGATAGACGTCTATACGGCAATAATGTGTCTCCCAGTGACCCATTGATGTATCGACGTGACCGTAAAAGAACACCAGTTAAGCAGCTTCAGAGGAAAACCTCTTAATGAGGAGTTGCTTCATCAAGTCCGCAATTTAAGTGCCCAAGAAATCAGTTGGCTCAGTGGCTACTGTGCAGGGCTGCTTGAGTATCAGTCTGACAATATTACTGCTCCCGTGGTGGCCAATTTTCCTGTTGCAGATACTGTTTCAGGGCCTGATGCAAAATTAGGTTCAGTGTCAGCGCAACCTGTTCTGGTGCTCTATGCTTCGCAAACCGGTAATGCGCAATCTGTAGCTGAACAGCTTGTTGACCATTTACACTCAAGGTCTGTTGCCGCTGAAATTAAGTCGACATTGGAAGTCGCTGCGAAAGAACTTGCGGACTACTCGGCAATCTTGCTGGTAGTTTCGACGCATGGTGAAGGTGAGCCGCCGGATGATGCCATTGATTTGTATGAGGCGTTAACCAGCAAGAAACTGCTATCGAAAGGCTCACTATTGAAAGATGCTAACTTCGCGGTGCTTGGTCTGGGCGATTCAAGCTATGAATTCTTCTGCCAGACAGCTAAAGATTTTGCTGAGAGTTTTACGAAGCTGGGCGCGCAGGAGTTAATCGAAGCCGTCTTCTGTGATGTAGATTACCAAGAACCAGCAGCAGAGTGGATTGGGCAAGTTGCCGCTGCAGTAACAGCGTTAATTACGCAGTCTTCTACAGACCTGAGTTCATCAAACAGTCCTATAGCAGGCGTTAATGCTCAGTTAAGACAAAACCTGTACAGCAAGGATAATCCCTTCCATGCAACCATTGCCACCATTCAAAAAATTACCGGCAGAGGCTCGCCCAAAGAAACCTATCACCTTGAAATCGACATAGAAGATTCAGGCATAAGCTACCAACCCGGTGATGCTTTAGGAATTGTTGCACATAACCGAGAGCCGCTAGTGGATGACATTATTTCTCTGTTAGATCTTGATGGAGAAGTAGCTGTCAACTATCAAAGTCAGACAATAACACTAAAGCAATATTTAACAGAATATGCCGAGCTGACCCTGGTTAGCAAAACAACCATTAATGCCATGTTAGAACTAGATCCTAACGATGAGTTACAGACAATTTATGATCATGGCTACAGTGAGTTTATAGCCAACCATCAGTTCATTGATCTGTTGCATATCGCACAACCAACTATTACGGCGCAACAGTTGGTTGATATTTTAAACCCGATCAAACCACGCCTATATTCAATTGCGTCGAGTCAGCAAGCATTCGAAGATGAAGTGCATCTGACTTTAAATCATATCTCAGTTAATAACACTTATGGCGAGCGCTATGGACTGGCCAGTCATCATTTAACCCAAACCTTAAGCGAGGGTGAGACGGTCAGTATCTTTGTTGAACATAATCCAAAGTTCAAATTACCGACTACCGATGCACCGATCATTATGGTTGGTCCGGGTACTGGCGTTGCACCTTTTCGAGCCTTTTTGCAAGAGCGTGCGGCAAGCAACGGTTCAGAAAAAAGCAGCACAGGAAAAAACTGGCTAATATTTGGTAATCCTCACTTCGACACCGATTTTTTGTATCAGGTTGAAATTCAAAAATATGTCAGCTCTGGTTTATTAAACAAACTTGATCTGGCTTTCTCTCGTGACAGCGAACAAAAAGTCTATGTGCAACATAAGTTGTTGGAGAATGCCGCCGAAGTATGGCAATGGCTAGAGCAGGGCGCCTATTTTTATGTGTGTGGCGATATGCACAAAATGGCAAAAGATGTTGAGCAAGCTTTGTTGATCATTATTCAAGAGCAGGGTCAACGTGACGAAGAAGCAGCCAAACAGTATTTGAAAGCGCTAAAAGTTAATCAAAGATACCAGCGGGATGTGTACTAATGAATAAAGTAAAGCCAACCATTTATGCCCCCAAAAAGCATACTGCTGTTGAAGGCATAAAAGTAAACAGCAATTATTTGCGCGGCACTTTGCTGCAAAGTTTGCAGAGTGAGATCACTGGTGCAATTGCTGATGACGATCAGATGATCATCAAGTTCCACGGATCCTATCAACAGGATGATCGAGATTTGCGTGCAGAGCGACGCAAGCAAAAATTGGAGCCGCTGTATTCATTTATGATTCGCGCCCGCTTACCCGGTGGAGTTGCATCGGCTGCGCAATACAAGGTGCTGGCCAAAGTCGCTCAAGACTATGGACATAGTAGTTTGCGGTTAACTACGCGCCAAACCTATCAATGGCATGGCGTTGTTAAGCGTGATCTCAAGAAAACAATTGCAGGGATCAATAAAGCCCTGGTGGACTCAATTGCAGCCTGTGGCGATGTTAATCGTAATGTAATGGCTAATCCTTTATTTGAGCAATCTAAACTTCATACAGAAGTTTATGCATGGTCAAAAAAAATCAGCGAACATTTACTACCCAATACCAATGCTTATCATGAAATCTGGTTAGATGGTGAAAAAGTTGAAAGCACCGAAGAGCCCATTTATGGCAAAACCTATTTGCCGCGTAAATTTAAAATCGCGATTGCGGTACCGCCTAATAACGATGTGGATATTTATGCTAACGATATTGGTTTAATTGCCATACCTGATGGTGAAAAATTAAAGGGATTTAATATTCTAGTCGGCGGTGGCATGGGCTCTAGTCATAATGATCCGGAAACCTATCCACGGGTTGCCAGCGTGATTGGATTTTGTAAGCCGGATGAAGCACTAAAAGTGGTTGAGTCGATACTAAAAGTGCAACGCGATTACGGCAATCGTGAAGTAAGGAAGTTGGCCCGTTTGAAGTACACAGTTGATGGTTTGACGGTTGAAGGTTTTAAAGAGGTTTTAGCCGATTATCTTGGGTGGTCGTTAGCTCCGGCACAGCCTTTCAGCTTTGAGCATAATGGTGATCGCTATGGCTGGATAAAATCCGATGATGGAAAGTGGCATCTGACCCTCTATATTCACAGCGGCAGAATTAAGGATACTGAACAGTCTCAAGTGTTTACCGGACTGCTTAAAGTTGCTGATCTTCTTGTTGGAGAAAGCGATGGAGGTCAAAATGGAGAGTTCCGCTGTTCTCCCAATCAAAACCTGATTATCAGTAATGTCAGTGAAGACAATAAAGCTGCAATAGAGAAAATTTTAAAGCAGCACAACATCAGTATAGGGCAAACAGAAACGCCTACCCGGTTAAACAGTTTAGCTTGTGTAGCATTTCCTACCTGTGCATTGGCAATGGCTGAAGCAGAACGTTATTTGCCGACGCTGCTGGATAAGATTGAAGAACAGCTTGAGCGACATGGTATTGCCGATGTGCCGATTAATATCCGTATGACTGGTTGCCCCAATGGTTGTGCGCGCCCATATCTTGCAGAAATTGGTTTCGTCGGCAAAGCACCGGGTAAGTACAACCTGTATCTGGGCGCCAGCCACACCGGCGACAGAGTAAACAAACTGTACCGTGAAAATATTAATGAAGCTGAGATCCTGAAAGAACTTGAGCCACTATTTGCCAGCTTTGCTGAGCTACGCAAACCAACAGAATCATTTGGTGACTTTGTGATTCGCCAGGGCTATGTCTCGGCGGTACACAATGGTAGTGATTTTCATGCTTAGTCATAAAGCGGATAAAGGTTGGCATTGATATGGGCTTAGCAAGTACAGACTGGTTAGAGCAGGTTAATCGTCGATTAGAAACCTCAAGTGCCGTTGAGCGGATTGAGTTTATGCTGGAACAGGTGCCGGGTAATGCCGCATTAGCTTCAAGTTTTGGTGCTCAGTCTGCGGTCAGTCTGCACATGATCACGCAAGCTGTACCTGATATTCCGGTAATCCTGATTGATACCGGTTATTTATTCCCGGAAACCTATCAGTTCATTGATGAGCTACAGTCGAAGTTGAATCTCAATTTAAAGGTGTATCGCAGTGAGCTGAGTCCAGCATGGCAGGAGGCGCGCTACGGTCAGCAGTGGCAACAGGGCAAACCAGGCATCGAGGCCTATAATCTTCGCAATAAAGTCGAGCCGATGGATAGAGCCTTGAATGAGTTAAGGACCGATATCTGGTTTTCCGGTTTGCGTCGCCAGCAGGCTAAAAGTCGTGAGCAACTTCCCGTAGTGCAAGGATTTAAGGGGCGGCTAAAAGTTCATCCAATCATTGATTGGAGCAATAAAACCATTCATGAGTATCTGAAAAAACACAAGCTGCCTTATCATCCATTATGGCATAAGGGTTACGTCTCGATTGGCGATACTCACAGCACGCGTCCACTCAGTGGTGATATGACTGAAGAAGAAACACGTTTTGGTGGAGTGGTGCGCGAGTGTGGTTTGCACGTTGATACACTTTCAGGTTTATGAGTTTGGCTTGTAAAGTAAAGTGTTTTACCGCTTTAGAAATCTCAACTACTTGATTCGTCGCGATATTCTATTTGGGTATATACGCCTGCCTAAAGATTATTTTTGCTTGGCTTATGAGGATGATTAGATATAGCCATCTAAACGGTTAATCAAGTGTCATCTTATGGAATACTTTCCTATTACAGTGCGTCTCCAGGGTCAGCAATGCATCATTGTTGGTGGCGGGGAGATTGCTTATCGCAAGCTAAAAAGTCTGCTGAAGGCCAAAGCTAATGTCAGTTTAATTGCCTTGGACTTTTCGTTGGATGTTCGGGCTTTGGCAGAACAGTATCAGTTGCCTCTTTATCAGCAGGCATTTAATGAAAAACTCAGTGAACAACTGCTAGATGAAGCCTACTTAGTGATTGCTGCAACCGACAACCGTGAGCTTAATCAGCAGGTCAGTGTTGCAGCACGCAGGCGCAGAGTCTGGGTTAATGTGGTGGATGATTTGGATTTGAGCACTTTTATCATGCCCGCCATTATTGACCGTTCCCCCTTGTTGGTTGCCATATCGACGGGTGGCGTCTCGCCGGTGCTCGCGCGCAAAATCCGTGAAAAGATAGAGTGGTTGTTGCCGACAAATTTAGGTCAACTGCTGACTAAACTAAAAGCCTATCGGCCACGGATAAAAAAAAAGTTCCCGGATCTAAAAAGTAAGCGTGATTTTTCGGAATGGTATATCGAACAGGCTATAACGGATCCTACTGTCATCAAGAATGGCTTTGATGCAAACCTCGAAACCTATCAAGCAATAAATGCAGGTAATCAAAAGGGTAAAGTGTATCTGGTTGGAGCCGGTCCCGGTGATGCTGAATTGTTAACGGTCAAGGCACTTAAGGTGTTACAGACAGCTGATGTTGTGCTGCACGATGCCTTGGTTTCGGAACAGCTTCTGGAGCAGGTTCGACGAGATGCTACTTTGGTCCATGTGGGTAAAAGAGCACACAATCACAGCGTAACTCAGGATGAAACCAATCGACTGCTGGTTCAATATGCCCAGCAGGGGCTCTCGGTTGTCAGGCTTAAGGGCGGCGATCCTTTTATCTTTGGCCGTGGTGGTGAGGAACTGGAAGTATTAGTGAGTGCTGCCATTGATTACGAAGTCGTGCCGGGGATAACGGCTGCTTCAGGTTGCGCCAGCTATGCCGGAATTCCGCTGACTCACAGAGATTATGCGCAAACCGTTATGTTCATCACCGCACACTGTGCCAACTCTATTGATAAACTCAATTGGCAGAGCCTGGCCAGAGAAAAACAGACTGTTGCTATTTATATGGGCTTGCTACGCAACGACACTCTGGTCAGCAATTTAATGGAACATGGTCGAGATGGGACAACTCCCATTGCTATTATTGAGAACGGTACTTTACCTGAGCAAAGAGTGGTGCGAGGTACCTTGCAACAACTTTCGGGTCTTGTTAAACAATATCAGATCGTTTCGCCAGCACTTATTGTGATCGGAGAAGTCACTGTATTAGCGGACAGGTTAGGTTGGTATCAACATAGTACTCTGCTCGGTGCCCAGGTTAAACTTAGCGAGAATGATGAAGACTTAGTGTTACGAAAAGTAAGTTGAAACGAAATCTACAGACATAAAAAAACCCGACGCTTGAGTCGGGTTTTTTTATGGTTGGTGAGATTGATTAATCTGCACCAGCCATTAGCTTTTTGATCAGTGGTGATATCAGTAACATGAATACTGCGATAAGCATAGCAACATAACCTACATTGGAGTAGACCTCAATGTAAGTCGCTTTTGCTGCTGATACGTCAGTCAATTGACCACCGATAGTTTCAGCACCTGTAGTGCGTGCAATGATACCAGCCAAGTAATTTGAAAGGCCGCTATACAGGAACCAGGCTCCCATACTCATACCAACTGCTTGCACTGGTGCGAGCTTCGTCACCGCCGATAAACCCACTGGAGAAACCATTAATTCACCCATGGTGTGGATGAAATAGATAAGGAAGATAAAGATTACCGCAGTCATGCCCGCGCTTCCGGTAGCTTTCATACCCAGTACTAGTACTAAATAACCTGCACCTGCCAAGAAAACACCCATGGCAAATTTAACAGGTGTCGATGGATTCATTTTCTTTCTCGCAAGCCAAATCCAAAGCCATGCCAGAAGTGGTGCAAAGGTGAAAATAAAGAATGCATTTAGCGCCTGGAACACCGGTGCTGGAACTGACCAGCCTAATAGTTCACGATCAACTAAGCGGTCGGTGAAAAGATTTAACGATGAGCCAGCTTGCTCGAACAATGCCCAGAACGGAATCTGTGCCAAGATGAAGTAGATGGCCGCAAACATACGTTTCTGCTCATCACCACTAAGTTTAATCAAGGCATATGCAATCAGGTAGACAAACATTAACAAGCCGATTGGGCCCAGGATGCCACCCATGATGTCCGGGTTCATAACAAAGAACATCGATAAGGCAATGATGCCTACACCTATCAAGTAACACATCCACTCGAAATTAATAAATGCGAAAGCTTTTTCTTTTAGCTTGGCAGGGTTTGGTGGATCAGCTTTGCCTTGTAGCCAGTCTTGCTTCCAAAGGAAAGTTACTAACCCTAGTAGCATACCAATGCCTGCAAGACCAAAACCGTATGCCCAACCATAGACGATACCTATAATACCGCAGGTAATTGAAGACAAGAAGGAACCCAGGTTGATACCCATATAGAATAGCGTGAAGCCTGAGTCGCGACGGGTGTCACCGAAACCATATAAAGAACCGACGATGGTTGAGATGTTAGCTTTTAGGAAGCCCACACCAGCAATAATTAACGCTAGCGATAAGTAGAGAATGTTCAGATATAAAGGTTGGTGAACGATTCGAGTTTCATAATCGCTACCGCTGATATTTGCCGGTAAACCAACTGCTTCAGGATTCTCAATGGTAAAGGAGCGGTTTTCGCCATAGGTGATTGGTGAGCGACCACTTTCACTTACAATGATAGGCGTTGCGTCTCCACCTCTGCCATCCAAGGTTAATTGATACTCGGCATTATTGTAGGTCATGATTTCTTTGGAACCACTGCCTTCAAATGCCATACCGGTATGGCCAAGCACAAGTAAAATAGCACCAAAGGTTACTGCTTTTCTTGCCCCTAAATATTTATCTGCCAGTGAGCCACCAATGATGGTCATCACGTAAACTAGCGCAGTATAGGCACCATAGAGAACAGAAGATCGTTCATCTGAAAATAAGAAGTGCTGCGTTAAGTAAATGATAAGAAGGGCGCGCATGCCATAATAAGAAAAGCGCTCCCACATTTCTGTAAAGAAGAGCACTACTAAACCACGAGGATGACCTAATATGGTTTTTTCGCTTTCTGGTATTGGGTTTGTTTCGGCCGTCATTGTCGGCGGACTCCTATAAAAAATGGATTTGAACTTAATGTTGTCGAAATTTATAGTTTTATATGTTCTTCGCTGGTATCAGCGATAAAACGATCACGTTAGTTTAGCTAGGAGTCACCTGAAAGCAAGGGGAAATGGCCTTTTTAGCTTAAATTTGATTAAAAATTATACAGTTGGTGGGTGATATAGATGCAACAATCCAGTTTGTGCTTTGGTCAGTCTTTGGAAAATATCCAGCTTGAAGATGCGGAGTTGGAACTTTTTCCCCAGCTCCTGACCTCAGAGCAGGCGCATGACCTGTTGCAGCAATTACACAAAACCGTTGCCTGGCACACGGAAACCATTCGCATTGCGGGCGTTGAGCGGTTAGTACCAAGATTGACCGCCTGGTACGGCGATAAAGGGGCCAACTATAGCTATTCTGGGGTGGTGCATCATCCTGTTGCATGGAGTGAGAGACTACTGGCATTAAAAAGCGAAGTAGAGCAAGCGTGCGGGACTGAATTTAACAGCGCCTTATTTAACCTCTATCGTGATGGAAAAGACAGTGTCGCCTGGCACAGTGATGACGAGCCGGAGCTGGGAGCGCGCCCAATTATTGCGTCGCTCAGTTTAGGGGCGCCCAGGAGCTTTCAGCTCAAGCATAAAAAACACAAACATTTACGTCACAAACTGACGTTAACTTCTGGTAGTCTATTGGTCATGCGTGGAGATACTCAGCAGTGTTGGCTGCATCAGGTGCCGAAAGAGCCTGCCATTACTGAACCGCGAATTAATATCACTTTTCGGAACATTATTAGTCACAAGAGTCATTAACACCCAATAACATCCAATAAGGAGTCACTGTGTCATTTCTTGCCTGTCGCGTCTTTGAGAATGAAGGAAAAGAATCCAAGGTTAATCATCAACTGGTACAGATGGAAACCGATGAACTGACAGCTGGCGATTTGCTGATCCGGGTCGACTATTCCAGTATTAATTACAAAGATGCCTTGGCGGCATCAGGCCGTGGCAAAATTATGAAGCAGTTTCCGCTTAATGCCGGTATTGATTTGGCCGGAGTGATTGTCGAGTCGGATAATGACGCCTATCAGGCGGGAGATAAAGTACTGGTCAATGGTTGCGGTATTGGCGAGCAATTTGATGGCGGTCTGGCGCAATATGCACGAGTGAAATCTGAGTGGGTTATTAAAATCCCCGAAAGGTATGATGCACGCCAGGCGATGATCATTGGTACAGCCGGATTTACCGCAGCATTGGCCATTTATCGGATGCAGGTCAATGATCAGAAGCCTGATATGGGGCCTATCGTAGTGACGGGTGCCAGTGGTGGTGTCGGCAGTATCGCGGTTAACTTGCTGAGCAAATTAGGCTATGAAGTGATTGCGCTGACCAGCCGAAAAAGCATGCATGACTATCTATATGAGTTGGGCGCACAGAAAGTAGTCAGTGAAGATGAGCTTGGCATGAGCGATAAACCATTGGGCAAAGCCTTGTTCGGTGGCGCAATAGACAACATTGGTGGTAAAACCTTAAGCAAAATCATCGCCCACACTCAGTTATGGGGTAATGTGGCGTCAATCGGTTTGGCACAAAGTCCTGATTTGGAAGCAAAAGTGTTTCCTTTTATTTTACGCGGAGTGAGTTTGCTCGGCATCAGTTCGACCAACTGCCCGATGCCGTTGCGCACTAAAATCTGGCATCAATTTGGTAAAGAGTTGCCATTGCCGGACTTTGAAAAAATCGTCAGCAAAGAAATCGCGCTGGAAGATGTCTCGCCTTATTTTGATGAGCTGATCGATAAAAAACATCACGGTCGACTTATCGTAAACTGCCAATAATTAATCGAAACTCATTCATAAGAAAAAACAATATTATGCAAACAGGATATCGCTTCGAAGCAATTGATCCGGATCACAGCATTGTCATTACGGCAAGTCAGCGTCTAGCGCGCCATTTGCGCGAAGAATATAACCGTTGGCAGGCTGCTCAGGGAAACACGGTATGGCCAACTCTGCAGGTTATGCCCTGGGGAGCCTTTACTGCGACCTTGTGGGAGCTGTTGAGAGAGAAGGTCAAAGGAGCTTCTTCCGAAAAACTGCCACACTTGTTATCCGATCAGCAAAGCCAGTTTATTTGGCAGGACATTATTGAGCGATCCGAGTGGAATGACTTTCTATTAAACATTAATGCTACCAGCAGTAAAGCCTGGCAGGCCTGGCAGCAATATCAACAATGGCAACTGGATATCACACAAAGTTTAGCCTGGGATAAAGACACTCAGGCATTTAAAGATTGGGCGAATGAATTTGCGCGACGACTTGAAGAAAATCATTGGATAGACAGCGCATCAAGTATTAATCTTTTATTAGAGTTGATGTCACAACATCAGTTGCTCGTGGCCGAGAATATCTTCACTGCAGGTTTTGAACAGATTACCCCGCAGCAACAGAAAGTGTTTGAGCGACTCGGCCAAACTTCTAAGCTTGAAGTTTTAATCTCGTCTAATCAGGCTGCGACGCCACAGGTTCTTAGTTTTAATTCTACGCGTGAAGAATTTAAGGCTGCGATTCATCAGGCAAAAGATTCTGTAATCGAGGCGCTAAAAAGCAATCCGGACAAACCCTTTCGTTGCGCCATAGTTGTCCCTGAACTTGAAAAGCATAAGGCACTGGTTGAACGATTGTTGTGGCAGGAATTAACTCCGAGCTTGAGTCCAGAGCAGCCGCCAGTTGTGGGCATCTATGATATTTCTCTGGGTGAGTCACTGAACAAGCAGTCGTTAGTGGTTACTGCCCTGAACCTGTTAAAGTTTCTCAATGGCAGTATTGAAACTCAAGTATTGCAACAGCTATTGTTAAGCCCTTATTTTGGTAAGCACAAGACAGGCGAAACTGGCCATGATCAATTGATTAGTGACAGAGCCAGGCTCGAGAAGTTTTTACGTAAAAACCATAAGCAACGCTTTGCGATCAGTGAGCTTGGTGACCTGGCTCAACAGGCGAAGATCTCAGGCTCGTCCTTTGCTGGCTTAATTGAAAGTTTGAAGTCTGCTCAGCAGTTAGTTAAATCCAAACTGACCTTGGCGGACTGGGTCAAGCGACTGACTTCAATTTTAGATACTGCTGAGTGGCCGGGGATGCGCACTCTTCAAAGTCGCGAGTATCAAGTGCAACAAACGTTATATGATTGCTTCAATCAGCTGCGACAATTTCAGGTGTTCTATCCAGACGTTATCAGTTTCTCCAGCTTGTTAGAACTTCTCTCACAATTGATTACTGAGAAGCAGTTTCATCAGGAGTTGCCGAAAGCACCGATTCAAATTATGGGGCTGTTGGAGACTTTAGGTCTGGAGTTTGATCAGCTGTGGCTCACGGGTGCAACTTATCAGGTGTTGCCTGCACAACCCAACCCTAATCCGTTCATTGATAAACAAACGCTCAAACAGCATCAGATGCCGGGAAGTTCTGCGCAGCGCGAATATGAGTATGCTCAGCAGCTATTCAAAAGTCTGTTGGCAAGTAGCCAGAACGTCACCATGTCATACCCCCGTTTCGACGGTAGCAGTGAGTTACTGCCCAGTCCTTTTATAACCGATTTCTCGCAGCAGACCATTGCGGCGAATGCCAGTTTGGCACCTGGCTTTATTAACGAAATTACAGCAAATGCGAAGCGCGAAGAGTTTGTTGAAAACTACCAGGACACGCATGGGCAGCCACTGCCAGCAGGTGTCGTGAAAGGGGGAACAGGCTTCTTTAGAGATCAGATAAACTGCCCATTTAAAGCCTATATGAGTTATCGCTTGAAGGTCAAAGAGTTTGAAGAAGTGGAGCAGGGTTTAAATGCCATGGAGCGAGGAAGTTTGGTGCATAGTGTTCTGGAAGCATTCTGGAAAGAGCATGATAGTAACGAGATACTGATTGGTAAAAGTGAGTCACAACTATCGTCGCTCATTGAGCCTTATCTAAGCAGTGTGCTTGATGAATATAAGGATCAGTTTTATTACCTGCAGCTTTCTGACTTTGCCGACAATGAATTCCAACGATTGTTGAAACAGTTAGTGCAGTCGCTGCAAGTTGATGCTAAGCGCTTACCGTTTACATCATTGCCACCGGAACAGAATCAATCAATCAACATTGAAGGCTTAACCTTTAATTTAAAAGTCGATCGAATAGATGAAGTTGAAGATGGACTTTTAATTATTGACTATAAAACTGGATCACCCACCCGCGCAAAACTGTATCCAAGGGATAAAGAATTAGCACCTGAGGAGCCACAACTGGCGCTGTATGCAATTAATCAGGGTGATACGCCTATTGCAGGTGTAAGCTTTTTTAATATCAATGCCAAGGAAGTTCGCTATCAGGGTATTGCGGATACTATTGAGCATTTAGCATTGGATAAACGAAGCGCCATTAAAGAAGGTATGTCCGATATTATCGACCGCTGGCAACTACAAATGTCAGAAGTCGCGCGCGATATTAAAGCAGGTACTGCAATCGTGAACCCCAGAAGCTGTGATTATTGTGATTTTGCCTCCGTTTGCAGAATTAATCAGCGTAAAAGTTTATCGCAGCAGAGAAACGTGAGTTTCATCAATAATGGAGGCGCTTTATGATTCAGGATCTGAAAGCTCGCCAAGAGGCGATTGATCATACTCGTTCCTTTATTGTGCAGGCGCCAGCAGGATCAGGCAAAACAGAGTTGCTGACCCAACGAGTATTGAAACTGTTAGCCGTGGTACAAAATCCAGAAGAAGTGGTGGCGATTACTTTTACCAATAAAGCCGCTCGTGAAATGCAGAACCGGATTCTGCAATCACTGTACTTAGCGCAAGGTTCAAAGCCTGATGAGCCACACAAAGTATTAACCTGGGAACTGGCTAAAAGTGTATTACAACGAGACCAGGAACTGGACTGGGGACTCATGCATAGTCCCCATCGCTTACGCATTAAAACTTTTGACTCATTGTGTGCCACTATCGCTAATCAGATGCCGGTTCTGGCAAAGTTTGGTGGTCAATTAAGTCCCACTGAAAATCCTTACGAGCTTTATTATCAGGCTGCTAAATCAGTGGTGGACGGAGTCAAGACACAGGAACCCTGGGCTGCGCATGTTCATCGCGTTCTGGCGCATACCGACAATAAAGTCGAGAAACTGCAAGAGCTGCTGGCGCAACAGTTGGCAAAACGTGACCAATGGTTGCGGTTAGAACAGGAAGGCACTGCAGAGCGTGAAATTTTGGAGCAGGGGTTTATTGATGTGCTTGAAGCTGAGCTTAAGCAACTTGATGCATCAATCCCGCAGGCATTAAAACATCGATTGCTTTCCTGCATTATTTTTGCAGCAAATTATTTTGAGGATGCCCATCCATTGTTTGCGCTCAAGACTTTGGTTGAATGGCCAGAGCCGAAAGCTGGGCATTTGGTGTATTGGCAGGGTATTGCCAATTTCTGTATGAGTAAAAACAAAGCCGAGCTATTAAGAACAGGGCCGATGCCACCACAAAAGCTGGGCGAAACTAAAGATGAAAAAGCTGTCATCAAGTTAAAGAAAGATGAAGCGACAGAGATTATGGCGGAACTGGCTGAATATTCTGCTTTTGTGGAGCACATGGCTATTATTCGAAACTTCCCGAATATTCACTATCAGGACAATGAGTGGGAAGTGATTGAATCTTTAACCCAGCTGATGCGTATTGCCACCGCTCATTTAACGATTGAGTTTAAACGACAAGGGGTGGTTGATTTTTCTGAAATCTCTATGGCTGCGGATCGTGCGCTGGGTAATATTGATGCTCCTTCTGAATTGGCGCTTAAACTGGATTATGGTATTTCCCATATTCTGGTGGATGAATTCCAGGATACTTCCTATGGGCAGTATCAGCTGATCGAAAAGTTAACTGCCGGATGGGAAGCTGATGATGGACGTACGCTCTTTGTGGTTGGCGATCCGATGCAATCGATTTATCGTTTCCGTGAAGCTAATGTTGGTTTATTTATTCAGGCTCGCGATCATGGAATTGGTGATATCAGGTTAGAGTTTTTGCAACTGACCAGTAACTTCCGATCCAGTGAAAAAGTAGTCAGCTGGGTCAACAAAAGTTTTGCCAGTATTTTCCCCAGCTATGACGATGCTGTGTTAGGAGCGGTGAGTCTGGCGGAAGCAACCGCCACAAAAGATACTACTGAAGATGATAATGTGGAGTTTAAGATATTCTTTGGCGAAGACTCTAACTCTTCTAGCTCTGATTATGACTCTGATGAAATTATCACTGATGCAGCGACACAGGAAGCAAACTACATCGCTGAGCAGATTAGCCTTCTTTTAAGAAAGCACCCGGAACAAGATATCGCGGTATTGGTCAGAGCGCGCAACCATGGCATTGCCATCATCGAAGCATTACAGCAAGGCTCGATTGCCTATGTGGCTGAAGAGTTCGAGGAACTGGCTGAAAAGCAAAGTGTGCTTGATGTGTTGACATTGTTACGGGTACTCATTCACCCGCACGACAAATTGGCCTGGATGGCTTTATTGAAGTCTCCCTGGTTTGGTTTGTCTTTAACAGATATGACTTTGATTGAGTCTGTATTTGGCGATGAGGTTTATCGTGTTGTAACAGAGCACAAGTTAGTTGATGGCTTGTCAGACTCGGCAGTTTCAGCTTTGGAAAAGCAGGGGAGCATTGTTGAAAAGCATCGTTGGCAGTTGTATCAGCAGCCCTTAGCAATTCAGTTGGAGGCATTATGGCTACACCTCGGGGGCGCTTTGAGCTGTCAGTCTAATGAGATTGAACAGGTTTACACCTTCTTCGACTTTGTCAGTGGTTACGAGCAAAACCAGATCATTACGGATTACAAGCCTTTGCTTTCTGCCATGAGTAAACTGCATGCACCGCCGAGCCGTGAAGATGATTGCCGCGTCTCGGTCATGACCATGCACAAATCGAAAGGTCTTGAGTTCGATACGGTTTTTTTACCGCAGCTAAATAAAGGCAGTGGCAATAATGATAAGCAGTTGATGGTGTGGGAAGAGTTTCCAGCACAAGATGATTCCAGTCAGTATTTAATGGCACCGGTCGATCAGGTCGGGGAAAGCAACTCGCTGTATAAGTTTGTGAATGACTTTTCGCGACAAAAGAATCGCTTGGAGAGTGGCCGTTTATTGTATGTAGCTTCTACTCGCGCCAAGTACCGTCTCTATTTAACCTGTTGCGGAGCGGTTTCTTACAACCAGAAAGAAGAGCGATTGAAACTGGGTTCCTTTGGCAATGACAGCTTGATGAATTTGTTGAAGCCAATTTATGAAACCTATATTGAATCAGAAGTATTGCGACTGGAATCTAATCAAGAAACGGATCACGGTTCAGAGCAGACGTTGGATCACAGTTGGCAACGGCTTAAAGCTGACTGGAGCTATCCGATAATAAGTGATTCACTTGAAGGTATTAAGTCATCTCTCCAGAAGAATTCGGTCATCGCTGAACAGGCAGCCATTGAGTTTGATTGGGCGACCGATGTGGCTAAAACAATTGGTGTCTTGATGCACCGGCAATTAGAACTTATCAGCAAAGGGCAGTGGCAACTTAACCAGCAATCGATTAGTGATTACGCCGTAGCAATGTACGAGCTGTTATTGAGTTCAGGTTATAATGAAAAGAATGCTCGCTATGCTCAGCAACGAATTGAAGAGGGGTTAGACAACGTACTTAACGATCCTAAAGCGCAGTGGGTTCTCTCTTCTCAACACCAGGAGTCAGCTTGCGAATTAGCGCTGACAGGTGTTGTTGATGGGGAGTACAAAGCTTTTGTTATTGACAGAACTTTTGTCGATGAAGAGGGCACTCGTTGGATCGTTGATTACAAAACCGGTAGTCACCTTGGTGATGATGTGGCTGAATTTATTCAGTCCGAGAAAGAACGCTACCAAGGTCAGTTAGAGCAATACAAAACACTGATGGCTCAGATTGATGATCGCCCCATTAAGCTGGCACTGTATTTCCCGATGATGAAACGGTTTGAGGAATTATAGCTCGATGAAAAACACTATAGAAACCGAACGTTTGATTTTAAGACCTTTCCAGGAGTCAGACGTAGATGATTATCTTGATTACGCACTTGATCCTGAAGTGATGAAATATATCCGTCCCGTTGGTGATCCGAAGGAAGCCAGAGAGTTATTCTTAAGTCACGCCGGAGAGTGGGATGGCGCAGAAGGCAAGTGGATGGGCGCTGCAGTAGTGCTTAAAAGTACCAATGAAATGATTGGCGATGTTGGTTTTCGTTACAAGAGTAAACAGCACCAACAAATTGAAGTCGGTTATAAATTTAATCGTCACTTTCAAGGACATGGTTATGGGTCAGAAGCTTTAATCACCTTAGTAAAGCTGATTGTTAAAGACTGGCCATTTCATAAACTCGTCGCTTATTGTGAACCTAGAAATATTGCTTCCTGGAAGTTAATGGAAAAACTCGGTATGCAACGAGAAGGTTATTTTCAGGAAAACTTTAACTTTGATGGGCGCTGGCAAAATGAAGTGGCTTACGGAGTTTTGAGAAGAAATATAAAATTGTAAGTTTTTCATTTAAGAATAAAAAAAGGAGCCGAAGCTCCTTTTTTTATCAGCGCTGTATTTATCAAGCTTCACTTAACTGCGAATCAATCCATTCGCGGATTTTGGTTTCCAGTACCGGCATTGGCACGGCACCATCGACTAACACTTCACGGTGAAAAGCTTTGATATCAAATTTATCACCAAGCTTACGTTCTGCTTCGGCTCTTAAGTTGCTAATTACTCGCTGGCCAACTTTGTAAGAAACTGCCTGACCTGGCCACGCGATATAGCGCTCTACTTCGGAAACTACATCCGTATAGGCCATTGATGAATTGGCTACCATGTAATCGATGGTTTCCTGTCGCGACCAACCCTTGGCGTGCAGTCCGGTATCAACCACTAGGCGCATGGCGCGTAACATTTCATCACTCAGGCGACCATAGTATTGCATCGGGTCAGTAAACATCCCCATTTCCTTACCAATTGACTCAGCATATAACGCCCAACCTTCACTAAAGACGCTTAAGCCACCAAAGCGGCGGAACATGGGCAACCCTTCAATTTCTTGTTGTAAGGAAATCTGGAAGTGGTGGCCCGGTGCTGCCTCGTGAATGGAAAGGGTTTCCATACCAAACTTAGGCTGGCCTTTCAGGTTGAACGTATTGACGTAGAAAATACCAGGGCGTGAACCATCGGGCGATCCTGACATGTAGGATGCACCTGCTGCTGACTCAGCTCTGAATGCTTCCACTGCTCGAACTTCATAGTCAGTTTCGGGAGCTATGTCGAACATGCTTGGCAATAATTTATTAACCTTGGCTTGTAAGTCACGATAGCCCTGCAACAAGTCTTCTTCGTTGTCGTAATAGAACTCAGGATTGGTTTGTACGTACTTGAACCACTCTTCGAGAGTGCCTTCAAAACCTACTTCTGCCATCACTTCCTTCATTTCAGAATGGATTCTTGCAACTTCATCTAAACCAAACTGGTGAATTTCTTCGGCAGTCAGATCTGTGGTGGTGTAAGTTTTTAGCTGATAGTTATACCAGGCTTCGCCATTAGGTTGTTCGCTTAAACCAAAGGTATCGCGTGCATGCTGCATGTAATCATCTTTAATATAATCATGCAGATTTTTATAAGCCGGAACCAGTTTCTCAACAATGGCTGTGCGATAAGCTTCTGTTAAACGCTTCTTGTCTTCTTCTGAAAAGTCTTCAGGCATATTCTTAATCGGCGTATAGAAAATGCTCGCGGTAGGATCTTCAACCACATGAGCAGCCAGTTGTGGAATTACTTTTTCCATCAGAGCTTTAGGTTGAACCACTTTCTTTTCGATTCCCTGATCCATATTAATGATCGCTTGCTCCATAATGGCAACGCCACCATCAACCCGTTTCAACCAATTTTCATAGTCCTCAACCGTTTTGAATGGTTGGAAACTTTGGCCGGAACCCAGCTGCGCAAAGAAGTTTGCAATATTGTTGGATTGATTGATTGGAATTAGGTGGCCAGGAAACTGTTCACCTTTAAGGCTATGCTCTGATTGATAAACAAAAATATCATAACTTAAGCGGTCTTGACCGGATAATAAGCTACGATCGATTTGTTTGACTTTTTCTAGCCATTTAACAGTAAAGTCATGGCTCTTCTTGCGAAACTCTGGCGACAGCATATTAGGCAGTTTATCGTTATAACCTGGAATGCCAATGGCGGTTGCCTGAATAGGATTAAGCGCCAGACTTTCTTGAAACTGTTGTTCGAATAATTGATTTAAGGCGGTTGACGCCTCTTCTTGGGTCATACCTTGCTGTTGTTGGTTTTGAGTCACTTCGGTTGTAGCTGCGTTAGTCGTTTGATTAGCTTGCTCTTGATCATTGTTACAGCCGTATAAAGCCAAGGCTAGACTCAGGCTTACTATCGTTATTTTGGTCATACTCATTTTCCTAATAATTCCCTACCGAGCTAAGAACATTAGCACTAAATTATTGAAGAGGATATGATTTGAAATATCTGTTTACAAATAGGCCACAGCCGACTCATAAAGGAATCAATATGAATGAAACAACCTCTACCAGTACTTTGCTGGAGAACAATCGACTGGCCAAAGTGGTTAAGTCCATCAAGGGTTACCCCAAATTTATGCAAAGTTTTTTAATGAACTTTGTCATCAGAAGAACCGTTAAACTGGTGGGCACCGCTAAAGTTGAAGTCTTGAAGCTGACCAAAGAAGAGTCCCAGTTTCGTATTCAGAATCGCAAAAAAGTGCAAAATCATATAGGCACAGTTCATGCTGCGGCGATGGCCTTGATAGCAGAAACAGCTACCGGCATGGTGGTTGGCATGAATGTACCAGATGATAAATATCTGGTGATCAAAACCCTGAAAGTCGATTTCCTGAAAAGAGCCGTGGGTAGCTTAACGGCTACTGCGAAGCTGAGTGAAGCGCAACGTCTGGCAATCCTCAATCAAGATAAAGGTGAGGTCAATGTTCCGGTGTCGGTTGTCGATGATGAGGGCAAAGAGCCTATCGCGTGCACCATGATCTGGGCCTGGACACCAAAGCGGCGCTAATACAGCATCACATATGACGCGAAAGGTATAAGAAAAGAGGCCAGGCTTCATATTTAAGGTATGCAGTGGGCATCAGATTGGTTAAAATGTGTCCCTTTTGCGTGATGCGCTGATGGTTCTAAATAATTGTCTCTGGCGCAAAATCCACAAATGAGAAGTGACTGACGTACTATGTTGGAAGTAAACCCAATCCGCGAACAACTAAAAGATATGTCTGAGCGTGTCGAAACGCTTAGGGGGTATCTTTGACTTTGATAGCAAACAAGAACGGCTGGTTGAAGTCGAGCGAGAGCTGGAGCAGCCGGATGTCTGGAACGATCAGGAGCGCGCCCAAGCCTTAGGTCAGGAGCGAGCGAAGCTGGAAACAGTCGTTAACACCATCAAAGACCTAGAATCAGGTATTGAAGATAATCAGGAATTATTAGAGCTTTCAGTAGAGGAAGATGATGCTGAGAGCGTTACCGAGATTGAAAAGGAAGTAAAGCAACTAAACACCAGTCTCGAAAAACTAGAGTTCCGTCGCATGTTTTCAGGTGAAATGGACGAGAATAACGCCTATCTTGATATTCAGGCCGGTTCAGGTGGCACAGAGGCACAAGATTGGGCCAGCATCCTATTAAGAATGTACCTTCGCTGGTGCGAAAGCCGAGGCTTTAAGGCCGAAGTGACCGAAGAGTCGGATGGCGATGTAGCCGGTATTAAAAGTGCTACCATAAGGGTTGAAGGCGAATATGCCTACGGTTGGTTGAGAACTGAAACTGGCGTTCATCGATTAGTGCGTAAATCACCCTTCGATTCAGGTAATCGTCGTCATACATCTTTCGCATCGGTGTTTGTGTATCCGGAAGTGGATGACAGTATCGACATTGAAGTCAATCCCGCAGACTTACGGGTGGACACGTACCGCGCCAGTGGCGCCGGTGGTCAGCACGTCAACAAAACCGACTCTGCTATTCGTTTAACGCATATTCCGACAGGGATAGTGGTGCAATGTCAAAATGATCGTTCGCAGCACAAAAATCGTGCGCAGGCGATGAGCATGATGAAAGCTAAGCTGTACGAGCTAGAAATGCAGAAGCAACGTGAAGAGCAGCAAGCGTTGGAAGATACCAAGTCAGATATTGGCTGGGGCAGTCAGATCCGCTCTTATGTATTGGATCAGTCACGAATTAAAGATTTGCGCACGGGGCATGAGTCGAGCAGTACGCAGTCTGTGCTGGATGGGGATTTGGATAGTTTTATAGAGGCTTCGCTAAAAGCCGGCGTTTAGACCGCTTGTGCTTTGTGCGTTGTAATTGCTTTGTTAAAACTTTTTAAGCGGAGCAGTCACCTACTAAAAGTAGGCTCCGGCCCTCGCAAAAAAGTTTTGCCTCGCACTTACTGAGCAAAAACGTGAGAGGGTTTGGAAAGTTGGTTGTAGGGACAACTAATGAGTTGTCCCTACGAAAGAACATTATGGAGGGGCGAACGGCCCTCGCCCAGCAGAATAGTTTGTAGCCTCGAAGGAGCAATATGACTTCGAGGTTTGTTTCATCAAGGGAATACTTGGATAAATTGAAAATATTTTGACATTTATATCACAGCAACAATTTAATAGTAGTAACTGATAGCAATAACGTATTTTTTGTAATGGCAAATTTAACGGTAAATTGAGGTAATAAACGAAAATGAGCAATCAAGAAACCCCAGTAGTTGATGTCAACGAGCAGATTACTTTACGTAAGCAGAAGTTGGCAGATAAACGAAAACAGGGGATTGCCTTCCCGAACGACTTCCGTCGTGATTCTTTAGCAGCGAATATTGCCAACGAGTATGGCGATAAGGAAAAGGCTGAACTAGAAGAATTGGGTAAACAGGTAAAGGTTGCTGGTCGCATCATGTTGTTTCGCAATATGGGTAAAGCGAGTTTTATTACTATCCAAGATATGTCAGGTCGTATCCAGTCCTATGTTCGTAAAGATGCGGTAGGCGATGAAGTTTATGATGATTTTAAAACCTGGGACATTGGCGACATTGTCGGCATTGAAGGTACCGTTTTTAAAACCAACAAAGGCGAGCTATCGGTTAAAGCATCCAACATTCGTTTGCTGACTAAAGCCTTGCGCCCGCTTCCGGATAAATGGAGCGGCTTGTCGGATCAAGAAACACGCTATCGTCAGCGTTACGTAGACCTGATTGTAAATGAAGAATCGCGCGAAACATTTATTATTCGTTCAAAAGTGGTTAAGGCCATACGAGACTTTTTAGAATCTCGTGATTTTCTTGAAGTTGAAACGCCGATGATGCATGTAATTCCAGGCGGAGCATCTGCTCGCCCATTTGAAACGCATCATAATGCACTAGACATGCCGCTTTATTTGCGAGTAGCACCAGAATTATATCTAAAGCGATTGGTTGTTGGTGGCCTGGAAAAAGTTTACGAGATTAACCGTAACTTCCGTAATGAAGGCTTGTCAACGCGTCATAATCCAGAGTTCACTATGCTGGAATTCTATTGGGGTTATGCTGACTATAATGATCTGATGGATTTAACTGAAGCAATGCTACGCTTTACCGTTGAAACGGTTTTAGGCAAAACAGTATTTGAAAGTAGCGGTGAGACCTATGATTTTGGCAAGCCATTTGCGCGTATGACAGTGCTGGAAGCTATCATGAAATATCAGCCAGAGATCACTCCTGAACAACTGAGCGATTTAGATAAAGCGCTTGAGGTTGCCAAACGTTTGAAAATCAAAACGGAAAAATCATGGGGCTTGGGTAAAGTTCAAATTGAGATCTTCGAAGAAGTGGCTGAGCATAAATTAATTCAACCAACTTTTATCACTGCATATCCTGCAGAGGTATCACCGCTGGCGCGTCGCAATGATGACGATCCATTCGTCACCGATCGATTCGAATTCTTCGCCGGTGGTCGTGAACTAGCCAATGGCTTCTCAGAGCTTAACGATGCAGAAGATCAGGCTGAGCGCTTCAAAGCACAGGTTGAAGCTAAAGACGCCGGTGATGACGAAGCCATGCATTATGATGCCGACTACATTCGCGCATTAGAGTATGGTCTGCCACCAACCGCCGGTGAGGGTATTGGTATTGACCGTTTAGTGATGCTGTTAACGGATAGTCCAAGCATTCGAGATGTTCTGTTGTTCCCTCACATGCGTCCTGAATAAACTGTATACGTTTGCTAATAATGTTGTAGGGGCGGCTCATGAGTCGCCCTTTTTTTATTTAGAATTCACGCCACATCCTTTATGATGAATCAAAACTACTTAGTTAAATAATTATGTCTACTGATATCGATATTCGCCAAGCGTTAAGAGTGTTTCAGATCATTGTGGAGAACGGTCAGCAACGTGGTAACCGTCATTATTTTAAAGGCATATACGCCACTTCGGGTTTTGATGGTTATGATGTTGAGTTGACGGATGAGAAGGTGACTCTAAGTATCTATTTCCACAGTCGATTCGATTTAGACTATAAGAATCAACTGGATAATGAGGCTTTCTTCGAGAAGCTTTCTAAAATTGATGCACTTAGAAAGTCGAAAACAAGCGGATAATCACTTCATATTTCCCCATGTGTTTACACTTTGTTACCAGTTACTTTTGAGTTGTGATTTACCCACAGTTATAGTGATTTCCACTAAATCAGTCTAAATATAAACCAGTGGGAGTATTCAATGAGTAGTTCGAGAATCCACAAAGTAACAATTTTATCTTTTTCAATCGCGATGGCCATTTCCAGTACAGCTGTCATTGCTAGTCCTTCCTCGATAAGCTTTTCAAGCAGCGATAAAGTGGTTGCGGCAAAGCAGCAAACTGAAGCCGAAAAAGCCGCAGCGGTATATGCGGAACATTGGGCGCGTAGCCTTGAAATGAATCCATTAATGGCAACTTTTATGGGTGATAATCGTTTTAATGACCAATTAGGTGATTGGGGCACTGAAGAAGGTCTTGCTAAACAATTGGCCTTCAGCAAGGAGTTTCTAGCCAAGATCAAGACTATTGATTCATCAAAACTTCAAGGCCAGGATCTCCTGAGTTATAAAGTTTTTAAAGGTGAGCGAGAGGCAGAAGTTGAAGGTCATCAATACCCCGATCATCTGCAGCCAATCCAGCAATTCTATAACCCCTTTAATTTCATCGCCATGCTAGGCTCAGGCAATAGTGCACAACCCTTTAATACAGTCAAAGACTACGAAAACTGGCTCAGCCGTCTTGAGCAGGCCGCCGGTGGTGTTGATGTAATTATTGGTAACATGCGTGAAGGCATGGAGCAGGGCGTTGTTCAACCGAAGGCTTTAATGGTCAAGGTATTGCCACAGCTTAAAGCACATATTGTTGATGATGTTGAGACCAGCCTGTTCTATGGTCCTATAAAAAACATGCCCGAATCATTCTCTGAGGAAGACAGAAAGCGTTTAACTCAGGAATATGTTAAAGCTATCAAAGGCTGGGTTGTGCCAACTTATCAAAAGATGCATGACTTCATTGAAAAAGAATACATTCCTGCGGCACGTGAAACTTCGGGTATGGTAGCGCTTCCTGACGGTAAAGAGTGGTACGCTTTTAAAGTCAAAGAAACGACCAGCACCGACTTAACACCTGAGCAAATTCATCAAATCGGCCTTGATGAGGTGGCTAGAATTCATGAAGAAATGACAGGTGTTATGAAAGAGGTGGGTTTTGAGGGTGATCTGCAAGAGTTCTTTGAGTTCACAAAAACCGATTCTCAATTCCAGTTTGATACTAAAGAAGACATGTTGCAGGCTTATGAGAACTTGAGAGGTAAGCTTGATAAAACCGCTCCAGATTTATTTAAAGTCATTCCAAAAGCTGAGTTTGAGATCCGGGCGGTTGAAGCTTATCGAGAACAGTCTTCGTCAGCAGCCTCTTATCAAAGTCCTGCACCCGACGGCTCACGCCCAGGCATTTTCTATGTCAATACTTATGATTTAACTGCACGTCCAACGTGGACCGTTGAATCATTATATTTACATGAAGCTGTCCCAGGTCACCACTTCCAGCGCTCGACTCAGATTGAGTTAAAGGATGTTCCTAACTTCCGTCGCTTTGGGGGCAACACGGCTTACACTGAAGGTTGGGGCTTGTATTCTGAGTCTTTAGGTAAAGAGATGGGTGTTTATACTGACCCATACCAATATTTTGGCGCATTGAGTGCTGAACTATGGCGCGCAATTCGTTTAGTCACCGACACAGGCTTACATGCCAAAGGCTGGACTCGTGAGGAAGTGTTGGCGTATATGGAAGCTAATTCACCAGCTGCTGAGGCACGTATGGTATCGGAAGCAGAGCGTTTTATGGCCATTCCAAGTCAGGCGCTGGCTTATAAAATTGGTCAAATGAAAATCCGCGAATTGCGTACTTTAGCTGAGAAAGAATTAGGTGATAAGTTTGATATTCGTGAATTTCACCATGAAGTATTAAAAGATGGTGCGATTCCTCTGAATATCCTGGAAGATAAGATCCATCGCTGGATTAAAGAGCAGAAAAAGTCACAGGCATAATTGGCTTGATCTGAATCCATAAAAAAAGCCCTTAATTCGTTAAGGGCTTTTTTTTAACTGATTTTTTTGTAACAAATACTTCAATAGGTGCTCTAATAGTCTGGACTAAATAAAAAACCAAAAGGTGTATAACCTATGAGGCAGATTAAAGCATTACTGATATTGATTATGACCAGTTTGATCAGTATCTCAGCCGTAGCTTTAGATCGAACTATGATTGCTGATGATGCCAATCATGTCACTCCATTGTTAATTGGCCAACAAGCCCCTGATATCCATTTATGGGATACAGAGGGAAAGCCGTTTCGTCTATTGGATAAAGTTAAACAGAAACCCACCATACTATTATTTTATCGTGGTGGTTGGTGTCCATTTTGCAACGCGCAACTGAGTCAAATTCAGGAAATAGAAAGCGAGCTGGTGGAAATGGGTTACCAGTTATTAGCGATCAGCCCTGATACCCCCGATGAGCTGGTTCAAACCAGTGAAAAACGCAACCTTTCCTATGAACTCATTTCAGATTTCCAGCTTGCGGCTACGCGTGGGTTTGGTTTAGCTTTTCATATTGATGATGGTTATGCAGGCAAGATTGAAGAGCTTGGTGGAATCGCGGCAAAAGCAGAGGGTGATTCTAAAAGTACACTGCCTGTTCCAGCTGTTTTTATTCTTGATAAAGATGGCGTGATTAAGTTTGAGTACATCAACCCAAATTACAAAGTACGAATTGAACCAGAGCTACTATTAGCGGCTGCCAAAACTGCACTCTAATTGATACTGTTCAGATTATCTAAACAAAAACAGGGCTTTTGGCCCTGTTTTTTTTGAAGGCACCAATCAAGAGCTAGTCAAGAATTTCAAACTCAGCTCCATTGATACTCAGTTGGCTTTCCAATGCTTTATCGGCGAGACTCATTAATACATAGGTTTTGTTGTCAAAAACAGTCGAGCGAATCACATCACCAACCGCCTTTCCAACTTCGTTGAGTACTTTATCTCCCGGTTCTAAGCTAGCAGTGTCTTGTGAATAGGCAAGCAGGGCGTGAGTTTTCAGTTTTCCACGATAGTGCATGCGCGCGACGATTTCCTGACCGGTATAGCAACCTTTGTCGAAACTGACGCCACCAACTTGATGCAGGCCGACAAAGTGAGGCAATAATTCTTCGATGGTTTTCTCAAGTACTAATGGAATATGTGCCTGAATCTCGATGTAGTCCCAGGCGTTAACATCAGCCAGCGTGGTACCTTCCAGCGCTTTGATAATGGCATTGCCATGTTCCTTTTCAGCAATCATAAAGGATGCATTAAAGAGGCTGTTTAGGTGAACTTCGGTGACTCCCTTGTCGCGAGTGACTACAAGGCTCATATCCTCAGCAAAGTTAGTGGTTGCTCCTTTTTGGGTGTGTCCCCAAATTTGGAAGTCAAGGCTGGCATCCGTTAGCTCTACTTTGAAGAACACTGCATACATTTTGAGCTTGTTGAGTAAATGCTCGAGACCTTCTTTCGGGACTAATAATAGGTAGTCGTCACCATATTTGATGGTGAAAAAGATGCCATGCAAGCGGCCCTGGACATTACAGAAGCCACCAAGACTGGCTTGCTGGTCTGTAACTTTATCCAGATCACAGGTTAACTGACCTTGTAGAAATTTGTGACCATCTTCTCCATGCGCTCGAATGATGCCGTAATGGCCTAGCTCGCAAGCAATATTTTGAAGTTGTGTAATGTGTTGCATTGCGTCTTGATTGGTAAAATTCATAGTTGAATGCTTATTTTGCTTCATAACGGGGATAATTTTACTCTGATTCTTAGCGGTTTTGCACCGTTACCGTTATAATTCCGCGAAACAATTTTAGGTTTTTATTTATGACTGAAGAACAGTTAAAGAAATTATATTGGGCTAGCCGCCGTGGCATGTTGGAGTTAGATGTGGTTTTGATTCCTTATCTGGAGTTAGAAGCATGTCACTTTGATGATGCCAAGGCTGACGAATACGCTATGTTTTTAGAGCAGGACGATCCTGATCTCTATTCTTGGATTATGGGCTATGAAGCCCCAAAGCCGGAGTTTGTGGGATTTGTTAGTGCGATCAGCGAATTTATCAACAAGCAGATTAAGTAATTCTTTGAGTTTTATATAATGCTAATGTCAGGGAGTGACATGAACCTATTCATCAATGTACAAGCATCCAGAATACTGTTTAGAGTATTGATAGCGCTCTGGGTCGTGTTTACCGTTAGTTTTGTCCTATTCGTTATTTCGCAATATTCTTTGCTGACCTCCTCAATCCTGCTTTTAGTGGCAATATCGGGCTTTGCTCCTTGCGCGCTTTGGCAACAGAAAAGACTCAATAATCTGAATCAAGGAGTGCTGCAGCTTCAGTTTGTTGATGGCTGTTGGTACTTAGTCATGCAAAGTGAAGCAGCGGTAATCGAAAAACACTCAATAGAGCTTGGCAACGATAATGCTGTTTGGCCCTGGTGGATTAAATTGAATTATAAGCTGGAGCAGGGCGAAGACGAACAATCGCTAAGGCAGCTACTAATTTGTCGCGATGCCGTGAGCGAAGCGGACTTCAGACATCTGTCCCGGGTGCTCAGCTTTTATCGAAATGAAGAGCCAGAGGAGCTGAAGCCGCACTAGCTGTTATGGCTTCAGACTAGAGTCTATGGCGGTATCAGCGAGTTCGGGATAGTCAAGCGTGTAATGCAGGCCGCGGCTTTCTTTGCGCTGCATCGCGCATCGTATGATAAGTTCGGCAACGACTACCAGATTACGGAGCTCTATCAGATCATTACTGACCTTGAAGTTGCTGTAATACTCGTGGATTTCCTGCTTCAACAGTTCTATGCGTCTAAGCGCCCTTTGTAGGCGTTTATCCGTTCGTACAATGCCCACATAATCCCACATTAATTGACGTAACTCGTGCCAGTTATGGCTCAATACCACTTGTTCATCCGAATTAGTGACCAGGCTTTCGTCCCACGATGGTAACTGTGGGGGTGATTGACTGGGATCCCATTGTGATTCGATATCGTTGGCTGCTGACTGGGCAAACACCAGACACTCTAATAAGGAGTTGCTGGCCATGCGATTGGCCCCATGCAGGCCGGTACAGGCTACCTCGCCCACGGCATACAACCCTTCCACATCGGTACGACTGTTGAGATCGACGCGCACGCCGCCACAGGTGTAATGGGCCGCAGGTACTACAGGAATGGCATCTTTAGTAATATCGAGTCCAAATTCGAGGCAGCGCGAATAAATGGTCGGAAAATGACTTTTAATAAAGTCTTCATCTTTATGAGAAATGTCGAGATAAACACAGTCGATACCATGTTTTTTAATTTCATGGTCAATGGTACGCGCCACAATATCGCGAGGGGCCAGCTCCGCCCGTTCATCATACTCCGGCATGAATCGTTCGCCATTTGGACGAAGCAATACTGCTCCTTCGCCGCGTAAGGCTTCGCTGATTAGAAAACTACGCGCTTGTGGGTGATACAGGCAGGTAGGATGGAATTGATTAAATTCAAGATTAGCCACACTACAGCCTGCGCGCCATGCCATGGCAATCCCATCACCACTGGCAACATCGGGGTTTGAAGTATAAAGATAGACCTTGCTGGCACCACCTGTGGCCAGAACCACAAAACGGGCACTTATGGTTTCGACGCGATCTTCCTTAAGATTGAGCACATAAGCTCCATGACACCGATTATCCTCGCTATTTAATTTTTGGCCGGTAATCAGATCAACCGCAATATAGTGCTCAAGAATATTAATATTGGGCTCGTTAAGTACTGCTGAAACCAGGGTGGTGGATACTGCTTTACCTGTGGCATCATCGGAGTGAATGATGCGGCGTCTGCTGTGACCACCTTCACGAGTCAGGTGATACTGCTCAGCTTCTTTGCTAAACATAACACCGCGTTCAATCAGCCATTCAATCGCTTCGCGTGAGTGTTCGACGGTATAGCGAACAGCTTTCTCATCGCACAGACCCGCGCCAGCAATTAGGGTATCTTCAACATGAGAGTCCACACTATCGCTTTCATCCAGAACTGCGGCGATGCCGCCCTGAGCGTAGAAAGTTGAGCCTTCGGTGACTTCAGCTTTGCTTAGAACTGTGATTTGGCCAAGATGAGCCAGGCGCAAAGCAACGGACAAACCAGCCGCACCACTGCCAATAACCAGCACATCAGTGGTGTGCTGCGTAGGATTAATTTTGTTTTTCACGATATCCATGATAAAAGTTGGGAACTTTTTTGCCGTTGATCGAGTCTTTGTTTGTCGCTATCTGTTAGAAAGTCACTGGAAACTTTAGTTTTTTCCAAGCAGAATACCGTTAAATATTGGCGGACTGTATCATAACCATACAGTTACGGTTAGTTTTTTTGGCTATTGGCATAGGTCAACAGCCTCTAGTGAATGAATGTTTGCCCTGCAAGCGACTTCGAAAAGAAGATAACAATTAAAAGGGGATTATATGTCTGGGGCTGATTTAGACTCAGAGTTAGTGAAACGTGTTCAGGAAGGTGATAAAAGTGCTTTCGATATGCTGGTTAAGAAATATCAGCATAAAATCATGAACTTAATATCCCGTTACGTCAGGGATAGTCATGAGGTGGCGGATATTGCACAAGAGGCTTTTATTAAAGCTTATCGTGCTTTACCGGGCTTTCGAGGGGATAGTGCTTTTTATACCTGGTTGTATCGGATCGCGATCAATACTGCGAAAAACCATCTGGTATCTCAAGGGCGCAGGCCTCCTGGCAGTGATATTGACTCAGTTGATGCAGAACAATACGAAGGTGGCGATGCTTTACGCGACACCGGAAGCCCTGAACGAATAATGTTTCGTGATGAGATTAGAACTATTATTTTTAAAACGATTGATGAATTACCTGAAGATCTGAAATCTGCGATTACGCTGAGGGAGATGGACGGTTTAAGTTATGAGGAAATTGCCGAGGTAATGGATTGTCCGGTAGGAACGGTGCGCTCACGAATATTCCGTGCACGAGACGCGATTGATCAAAAAATTGCGCCACTTCTGGAACAGAGTTGGCGTTCCTAGCAGGATGAAGTTAACAGTGGAAATACAAACTTTTTTACATTTCAACTGAACTTTTTACACAGAGCTTAGTCAATGTGTATAGGATTTAAGCTGAAAAAGGCAAGCTGAATTGTTGCTGAATCAGTGCTTGAGAGAGTTTTTCTTTTAAAATCAAGCGAATAGAGCTTTGCTTGAGGTCTCGAATAGAGAGTTAGAAGACGGGTTAATGCTTCATATATGAGTAAAAACAACCCGGCCTTCAGCAAAGAGACGATTGGACGCATGGATAGTAAGTCGTGGGTTATGCCGGCTTTGATATCTCTAAGCGGCATCATTTAGGCTTGTAGTAGGAATAAGAGGTTGGATTTAATGTTGAAAAAAGATTTAGACAAAGGCACTGCTGAAAGCTTTGGAAAGCACGATGTATCTGCTTGCGTGGATAATGAGCTGGAAGCTTTTGCAACTGAAAGCAGCTTTGCCCTTGAATCTGAGGAAATGCGGCTATGGAGCCGATATCATTTAATTGGTCAGGTCATGCGAGACGAGGCTCATCACTTAGATTTAGACATTTCCAGTCGCGTTAGTGAGCAAGTTGCCAGCGAGCCGGCCTATTCAGAGTCATCAGTGACACCAAAATCTAATGTTATTACTTTCCCAGGCAATCTATACAAACAATTAACCGGCTATGCAATTGCTGCATCGGTGGCTTTGGTGGTGCTTATTAACGTTGCAACTCAAACGCAAGTCGATTCACAAATTACGCCTTTAGCGGCTGTAGCCAGTGCAGATGCACCGACTTCCAGTTCTAACGTAGAGAATCTCAGTCGAGTAGAGCGTCAGGAGCTACAAACCATTCATGATATGTTCCTAAAACATGAGTCATTGTCCCGCTCTAGTCTATTACCAAGCGTGCAAGTGGTTAGTAACCAGAAAGTCATTCCGGTTAGTGTGCCAATGTTAGCCGAACAGTCATCTGAACTAGAGATCCATCCATCTCCGTTGCGGGATAAGTCTGAGCAGGAAGAGGCTCAATAAAAGTCTTCCACCTCCCATTATTCCAACCTAAGAAAATCCGAAGTCTGACTTCGGATTTTTTGGTTTAGCTCAATGGTTTCTAATTTTATGTTCAGGTTAAGGCTTCACTGTTTTTTAAGCTCAATTACAGTAAAATGATAAACCTGAGTCTACATAGGCTAATTCCTGATGACGCAAAGTAATATGTTGACCGAAATTGGCCATGTGGTGGCTAAAGAAAATGATACTGTCTGGGTGCAGACGCAGAGTAAAACTGGCTGCTCCAGCTGTCAGGTGAATACGGTGTGCGGCAGTGGCATTGTCAACAAGGCATTTTCACATAAAGTATTCGTTACCCCCTTGAAAAATAAGGTTAATGCCAACATAGATGATGAAGTAGAAGTTGGAATTCCGGACAACCTGGTGGTTCGAGCTTCTTTTATGGTGTATCTGGTGCCGCTGATTAGCATGATCCTGGCTTTGCTGGTCTGGCAGTTCTGGCTCACTAACCCTTCTGAGTTGAGCTCGATTCTTGCTGCTTTTGTCGGTTTAGCCATTGGCTTTGTGGTTACTCACTTTTACAGCAAATCTGCGGCCCAGAAGGGACAAACGGAACCGGTATTGTTAAGAATTGTAAAGAGACCGATTGCGGTGAAACAAATCGAAACAACCGTCGACTAAGCACTGACGACTCCGTCGGAACTGTTTTCCCTAATATATTTCCAACCTTTGAATTTGTTTTTTTTTGGCAAGCCTGCTGGGTTATGAGGCTTTCCTTGAAATAGCTAATAATTTAAATGCTTGTGGTTTTACAACAAGTTGCGGGAGTATAAATGATGCTGAAGCGTTTTTATTCAACAGGCCTTATTGTTCTATTATTCATTCTTGGCAGTGCTTTTAGTCCGCCAGCAAAATCTTCTTACCCTGATTTCACAGAATTGGTAGAAAAAGTGCAGCCCAGTATCGTCAGTATTCAGGTTGATGTTGTCCGCTGGGGACGCGTTGCAGGGCGTGCTGGAGGTTCGGGCTTTATCATTGACGACGAAGGTTACATTTTAACTAATCATCATGTTATTGATAATGGAGATACTGTAACTGTAAAACTCTATAACGGACGTGAGTTTAAAGCAGAGGTTATAGGAAGCGATGCAAACACCGATGTCGCCCTTCTAAAAATTGAGCCGGGTAAACAAGATTTAAAAGCCCTAAAAATTGGAACATCTGATGTTCTTAAGGTCGGTGAGTGGGTACTAGCTTTTGGTGCACCATTTAATCTGGAACAAACCGTAACCGCAGGTATTGTCAGTGCTAAGGGGCGCGGCGAAGTGGGGTCACAGTATGTGCCTTTCATTCAAACCGATGTTGCCATTAACCGCGGTAACTCTGGTGGACCACTGGTCAATCTTGAGGGTGAGGTGGTTGGTATTAACTCAATGGTTTTTAATCCTATGATTAGTTTCGGTCTATCTTTTTCAATTCCAATCGATTTGGCAAATAATATTCGCGAGCAGTTACTTGAAAGTGGTGTGGTTAATCGCGGATACCTTGGAGTTATGTTCAGTTCGATTGATCAAGACAGGGCTGATGCTTTTGGTCTAAAAGAAGTTAGAGGCTCTCTGGTCCGGCGAATTCTTCCTGGTTCTGCTGCAGAAGCGGCGGGTCTACAGGAAGGCGATGTTGTCATTGCGGTTGATGGTAAGCCTGTCCGCAAAGCACAGGATCTGCCTTATTACGTGGGGCAAAAAATGCCGGGTGATACAGTAAAGCTTGATGTCATTAGAAACGGAAAAGAAATCTCGGTTGATGCAGTTTTGACCGATAGTTCAGGCCGCACAGCATCCATCAATGGGAGCCAGGACAAACTTGGTATTCGCGTCCAGGCCCTGCGTGAAGATTTGCAGGAAGCTTACGGCATTCGCCAAGGAGTGGCGGTCAGCGATGTAGCGGAACAAAGCCCTGCGGCGCAGGCTGGCATCCAAAACGGAGACATTATTCAAAAGCTTCATCAAACGCCTATTCGTACGCTAGAAGATTATCAAAGGGCGTTGGCAAGTCTCCCAGAAAAAGGCAAAGTTGCACTTCTTGTAGCCAGGCCGGGTAGGGGGAGTGACTTTTTCGTGATTAAATTAGATTAAAACTCAGTGAGGCCAGCGCTCTAGTGCTGGCCTTTTCAGTTGTTTCAGCTACAATAGGCCGCTAAATTTCAAGTATACCAATGCGTAGCAAGCTATTTTGAGTTGAGCCGACAAATGGCTCTCTTGACGGCACATTCATCAACAATCGAAGGAATTCAGCGGAACATCTATGTCCTACACCGATTATATTCGTAACTTCTCTATTATTGCCCATATTGACCACGGTAAATCAACCTTGTCGGATCGCCTGATTCATGCCTGTGGTGGTTTGACCGACAGGGAAATGGCGGAGCAAGTGCTGGATTCCATGGATTTAGAGCGTGAGCGCGGGATTACCATTAAAGCGCAGAGTGTGACTCTGAATTACACCGCTAAAGATGGTCATACCTACCAACTGAACTTTATTGATACGCCTGGACACGTTGATTTTTCATATGAAGTGTCGCGCTCATTGGCGGCTTGCGAAGGGGCTTTGCTGGTGGTTGATGCAGCGCAGGGTGTTGAGGCGCAAACACTGGCCAATTGCTATACGGCTATTGAGCAAGATCTGGAAGTAGTGCCCGTACTGAACAAAATTGATTTACCGGCCGCCGACTGTGACCGCGTGATCCAGGAAATCGAAGATATTGTTGGCATTGAGGCTATGGATGCGGTGCAGTGTAGCGCTAAAACCGGGGTTGGAATTGACCAGTTGTTAGAGCGCATTGTGCGCGATATTCCACCAGCGAAAGGTGATCCAGATGCGCCGTTACAAGCATTGATTGTCGATTCCTGGTTTGATAATTACCTAGGTGTCGTTTCGTTAGTACGTTTGATGCAAGGTACTATTCGTAAAGGCGATAAGATGCAGGTCATGTCTACGGGTAAAGCACACATGGTTGATCATGTGGGAATTTTTACCCCTAAACGCAACGATACAGAGATTTTGCGTGCTGGTGAAGTGGGCTTTGTGATTGCTGGTATCAAGGAAATTCAAGGTGCTCCAGTGGGCGACACTATTACCTTGGCTAAAGCCCCTGCTGAAAAACCATTGCCAGGATTTAAGAAAGTAAAACCTCAGGTTTATGCCGGTTTGTTCCCGGTTAGCTCTGATGATTATGAATCTTTCCGTGATGCTTTGGCCAAATTAAGTTTGAATGATGCGTCGTTGTTTTATGAGCCAGAAAATTCGACTGCGCTGGGTTTTGGTTTCCGTTGTGGTTTCCTCGGCATGTTACACATGGAGATCGTTCAGGAGCGCTTAGAGCGCGAGTATAACCTTGACTTGATTACCACAGCACCAACAGTCGTGTATGAAGTTACCTCTACTGACGGTGAAACGCTGTACGTTGACAATCCTTCTAAATTACCACCGTTATCCAATATTGATGAGATCCGCGAACCCATTTGTGAGGCCAACATTTTAGTGCCACAAGAGCATCTGGGCAGTGTAATTACCTTATGTGTCGAAAAGCGTGGCGTGCAAACTAAAATGCACTATGCCGGCAATCAGGTGGCATTAACTTATGAAATGCCGATGAATGAGGTGGTACTTGATTTTTTCGACCGGCTAAAATCAGTTAGTCGTGGTTATGCCTCATTAGATTACAGCTTCAAAAGATTCCAGATGGACAAGCTGGTGCGTCTGGATATTCTGATCAATGGCGAAACAGTTGATGCATTAGCATTGATTGTGCATAAAGACCAGGCACCCTATAAGGGTCGTGAGCTGGTTGAGAAAATGAAGGAAATTATTCCTCGCCAAATGTTTGAGGTCGCCATTCAGGCCGCGATTGGCAATCATGTGATTGCGCGTTCGACTGTTAAGGCCATGCGGAAAAATGTATTGGCAAAGTGTTATGGTGGTGACGTGTCGCGTAAGCGTAAACTATTGGAAAAACAAAAAGCCGGTAAAAAGCGTATGAAGCAAGTGGGCAAAGTGGAAATCCCACAGGAAGCTTTCCTTGCGGTATTGCATGTCGGCAAAGACAATAAATAATAAAAGAAGGCTCTGATGATTTATTATGATTTTGGATTTTACTTACTGCTAGCGACCATAATTACTGGTGCTGTGACTTTGCTTGATAAGCTCAAGTGGCGTAAAGCAAGGGAAGAAAAGGGTATTGAGTATGATGAGAAAGGCAATGAAAAGATGCCGATGCTCATCGATATCAGCCGTTCCTTTTTTCCGATTATTTTAGTGGTATTCCTACTGAGATCTTTTTTGTTTGAACCCTACCGTATTCCTTCGGGCAGTATGAACCCAGGGCTCTATGATGGTGACTTTATTCTAGTTAATAAGTTTGCTTATGGGATTCGTATGCCTGGCTTGAATAGCACCATTATTCCTACTGGCTCGCCGAAACGGGGCGAAGTAATCGTATTCCACCCACCACATGAGCCGCAAACTGCTTATATCAAGCGTGTTATCGGTGAACCGGGTGACCGTTTAGAGTGGAACCATAGTGTTTTGACCATTACACCGAAGTGTGTTGATGGCGAAAGTTGTGAACCGATTGTGATTCGTTCGAAATTTGTGTCAGATGAGGTTCCAGAATTGGTGCCCGATGGTGAATCCCAGGACCTATATAACGAAAGTCTTGGTGACAATAAATATCAGGTCTTATACAAAGGCGCTCAAAGGTCACAGAGTCTAAATCATTCTTGGTCAACAGTGGTTCCTGAGAACCACTATTTTGCAATGGGTGATAATCGTGATGGAAGTTTAGACTCTCGGTTTTGGGGATTTGTTGACGAAGAAGCCTTGATTGGCCGCGCGGCTTATAAATGGTTGTTTTTAGAGTTCACAGAAGAGCCAGTAATATTTGGCAAAAAGTTACCAAAAGGAGTATCTTTTGGTAGAGTAGGCTCTATTGAGTAAGTACTATCAGAGATTTAACGCGTTTCTTGCTAAACAATAACTTATAGGCAAGAAAAAGAAAGGAGTATGGGGAAATGCTGAACAGAAAACATCAAGACGGTATGACAGGCGCAGGTTGGCTTATAGTAATGGCCATTGTCCTGTTTTTTATGTTTATGTTAATAAAATTAATGCCAGCCTATTTGGAATACTTCAGTATCAAAAGTTCAATGTCATCGGTTGCTGAACAGAATGTCGGAAATAGTTCAACTGGTGAAATTAGACGCTTGTTGGAAGGACGCTTCAATATCAATGAGGTGACATCGATCAAAGCCTCTGATGCTAAGGTCAAAGATATCACTGGGGGCCGAGCTCTGTATGTTAAGTATGAACGCCGCATTCCGTTATTTGGTAACATCAGTGCATTACTTGAGTTTGAAAACGAAGTTCCTCTGAATTAGAAGCTCTTTCGATTAGAACTAAATTAAACAGCAAGGTTTCTACTGCCAAGATGAGTCAAAGAAAACTGTTAATAGAGCGATTTTGTAATCGTCTTGGCTATCAATTCAATAACCCCTCTCTTTTAAAGTTGGCGCTGACTCACCGTAGCGGTGCCAACAAACACAATGAGCGCCTCGAATTTTTAGGCGATGCTATTCTAGGCATGGTGATTGCTGAATATTTGTTTAGCCACCTAAAAAAAGCTGATGAAGGACAATTAACCCGGTTAAGAGCCAGTTTGGTCAAAGGTAAAACTTTGGCGGAAATAGCTAAAGAACTTGAGCTGGGGGAGTGTTTATATTTGGGTGAAGGTGAGTTGAAAAGTGGCGGGTTCCGTCGTGCTTCAATTCTTGCTGACGCTCTGGAAGCAATTTTTGGTGCAGTTTATCAAGACTCAGATTTTGATACGGCTAGGCTGATCATTTTAGGTCTTTACACAAATCGATTAAAGGATATTGACCTGAAGTCGGTACATAAAGATCCAAAAACAGAGCTACAGGAATGGCTACAATCACGCAAGCTTCCTTTGCCCGATTATGAGCTATTGAAGGTGACTGGTGAGCCGCATAAACAAACATTTGATGTGGCTTGTGTGTTAGCAGAGAAACAGGTTAAAACTCATGGCTCGGGTTCGAGCCGCCGCAATGCTGAACAGCAAGCAGCTGAAAAAGCATTAGCAATCATATTAGATGGTAACTAGTTATGCATGAAAACTTCCGTTGTGGTTATGTCGCTGTCCTGGGCCGCCCGAATGTTGGTAAATCAACGCTGATGAACCATATTCTCGGTCAAAAAGTGAGTATCACTTCGCGTAAACCACAAACGACTCGCCATCGAATTTTAGGCATTTATACCGATGATGATGCGCAAATATTATTTGTAGATACGCCAGGTATCCATAAGAATGAAGCGCGTTCAATCAATCGCTACATGAATCGGGCTGCTTCCAGTTCAATGGTAGATGTGGACGTTATTATTTTTGTGATTGATGGCACTCAATGGACAGAAGATGATGAGCTGGTTTTAGAAAAGCTTCAGAATACTAACTGTAAAACCATTTTATTCGTTAATAAAGTCGATAAAATTCAGGATAAAAACCAGTTATTACCGCACCTCGCCAATATTAGTGAGCGCTTCGACTTTGATGCAGTTTTTCCGGGCTCCGCATTAAAAGGTGAAAACCTTGAGCCGTTAGTCAAACAAATTAAAGAGTGGCTACCAAAGGGCGACTTATTTTTCCCTGAAGACTATGTTACCGATCGCAGTCAACGTTTTATGGCGGCAGAGCTCATTCGTGAGAAGCTGATGCGTTCTCTGGGAGAAGAAATACCCTATTCATCAACTGTAGAAATTGAGCAGTTCAAAACCGATGAGAAAGGTATTTTGCATATCAATGGATTAATTCTGGTTGAAAGAACTGGACAGAAAGCGATTATCATTGGTAAACAAGGGCAACGCTTGAAACAAATCGGGCAAGATGCTCGGATTGAGATGGAAGAGTTATTTGGATCCAAGGTTTTTCTGCAACTTTGGGTGAAAGTAAAAGATGGTTGGGCCGATGACGAGCGAGCATTGCGCTCTTTGGGCTATGATGATAATTAATGGCAGACTCTGAACTTACTGCAGCGTTTGTTTTACATTCCAGACCTTTTAAGGAAACCAGCCTGATTGTTGAGTTGTTCACGGAAGAAAATGGTCGGGTTAATGTTTTAGCAAAAGGTGTTCGTGGTAATCGGAAGAACTCTAACCGCGCATTGTTACAACCTTTCCAACCAATTAAAGTCAGTTGGCTCGGGCGAAGTGAACTTAAAACTTTAAAACAGATTGAAGCAGACGGCTTTAGTCATCGTCTAAATGGAATTGCTAGCCTTTCTGCCTTGTATCTCAACGAGCTTTTATTGCGTTTATTTATTCAATGGGATCCCCACCCAGATATTTTCCATTTCTATAAAACCAGCCTGCAGCATTTACAACTGGGTGACAAACCCAATCTGATTTTACGTGAGTTTGAGCTAGAGTTATTGGATGTGCTTGGATATGCAATTGACTGGCGACATGATATTTATGGCGATGCGATTGAAGAAAGTATGACTTATGGTTTTATTGCGGAGCAGGGCTTTATTCCTCAGTTACAGGCTCCTAAGGAAGTTGGGTTAACAGAAGGTGGTATCATTTTAGCTGTGGCTGACCATCAGTGGCATGTGAATGGCGCCCCTTCATTGGCTCGAAAAGTGTGCCGCTTAAATATCGATCAGTTATTAAATGGTAAAGAACTCAATAGCCGAAAGCTATTACAACAAACTCTTGCCATGCAATCTTAGGTTTCATAGCATAGACTAGGTCTCGTAGGTTTTGCGACATAGCCTGTAATGCATTGTTGTCAGGCCAATCCTTCATTACAATCGTGATAAGTTAGACTTATTAAACTAGTGGAAAATTATGAAAAACCCAATTTTACTTGGTGTCAATATAGACCATATAGCTACTGTACGTAATGCGCGTGGTACTGACTATCCTGATCCGGTTCAGGCGGCGTTTGTCTCTGAGCAAAATGGTGCAGATGGAATTACCGTCCATCTGCGCGAAGACCGTCGACATATAACCGATCGTGATGTTGAAGTTCTTGCTCGTACCATACAAACGCGTATGAATCTTGAGATGGCAGTGACCGAAGAAATGCTCTCAATTGCAGAACGTATTAAGCCGCATTATGTGTGTCTGGTTCCTGAAAAGCGAGAAGAGTTGACCACAGAAGGCGGTCTTGATGTCAAAGGTCAAGAAAGCAAAATCAAAGAGGCCTGTGGTCGGCTGGCTGAAGCGGGTATCGAGGTTTCACTGTTTATAGATGCAGATGAGGAACAAATTAATGCCGCCGCAAGAACCGGGGCACCTTTGATAGAAATTCACACCGGAGCTTATGCTGATGCTGAGAGTAGTGAACACCAAAAGATCGAATTAGTGAAAGTGAAACATGGTGTTGAACATGCCGTTTCTGAAGGTTTGCAAGTTAATGCTGGCCACGGACTTCAGTATCATAATGTACAGCCAATAGCCGCTATTCGTGAAATTGTTGAGCTGAATATTGGCCATGCCATCATCGGACGGGCTGTTATCAGTGGTTTAGGTAACGCTGTTGCAGACATGAAAAAGCTGATGATTGAAGCGCGTCAATGGCCTCTCTAGCCATAAGGAAAACTAATGATATATGGGGTGGGTACAGATATTGTTGATATTGAGCGCATTGAGCGCTCGCTAGAGCGTCAGGGCGATAAATTCGCAGAGCGGATACTGGCCCCGGTCGAGTTAGAGACTTATTATGAAATAAAGCAAAAAATCAATTACTTAGCAAAACGCTTTGCTGCTAAAGAGGCGGTTAGTAAAGCTCTTGGAACCGGCATGAGGAATGGAATCGATTTTCAACAACTGGTTATTAGCAATGATGAAATAGGTAAACCTCAAGTGACTTTGGTAGGCAATGCTAAGGTCTGGTCGGAGCAACATAGGATTACAAATATTCATCTGTCTATTTCCGATGAAAAAAAGCATGCTGTTGCTTTTGCAATAGCCGAGTCACATTCTTAAAATCAATCCATTGTAATTTTTTATAATTTAACCATACAATTCATATTGGATTCAGTTTCAGAGTGCTTAACTAGCGCCTGTAAAGACTTTTTTAAAACAACAGAAGGAAAATTGTGATGAAGAAAACAATGATAGCCGGTGCAATAATTGCATCATTAAGTTTAGCGACTGCTGTAGAAGCTAAAGAAGGTAGCTACGTAGGTTTTGGTCTAACTCAACATAATCTAGATGGTGGTTTTTTTGACGCAGATGTAATGACCCTAGATGGTAAGATTGGCACCTACTTTAATGAAAACTTCTCTGGCGAGTTCCGTGTAGGTCTCGGTGTTCAAGACGATACTGTTTTTGGAGCTGATGTCGAAGTTGAAAATTACTATGGTGGTTACGTGAGATTTGGTGCTCCTGTAACTGACGGTTTCTATCCTTATGCGATAGCTGGTTACTCCAATATTAAGGTTGGCGTTTCAGGTGGCGGCAGTGATTCTGAGTCTGATTTTTCTTATGGCTTAGGTGCTGACATGGCCATATCAAACGACGTCGACTTTACTGTTGAGTATATGCGCTACCTGGATAAAGATGGCGTAGAAGTTGACGGTATCGGTTTAGGCTTTAAGTTTAAGTTCTAAGCTACTATTCAACAAAAAAAGCGAGCTTAGTGCTCGCTTTTTTTGTGCCAAAAGATTTTTTTTAATCCAAAAACAAATCCTTTTGGATCCGATCTTCAAAGTCTGGATTGTAAGCATACTGGCTAAAGTCACTGACCTTGGCGGCTTTCAAAACCTGCTCGTCAATTAGCCATAAACCGGTATAGTTTTTACTTGGATGGGTGAGTACGACATAGGCAGCATCTGCCATGATTTCAGGCTTACGAGCATAGTTAAGTGTTTCCTTGTTACCCACCGCAAACTCGATGGCCGCTGTTGCAATGTAAGTCTCTGGCCATAGTGTGTTGACCGCTATTCCATAGGGCTTAAATTCTTCTGCAATGCCGCGACTTAAAATACTCATTCCATATTTTGATAGACTGTATGGACTGTAATCTTTGAGCCACTTAACGTCTAAATTGACAGGTGGCGATAGGCTTAAAATGTGCGGGTTGTCTGACTGTTTTAAATAGGGTAAAGCATAATGAGCAAAGCAATAAACAGCACGCGAATTAACCTGTTGCATTAAGTCATAACGCTTGGGAGAAGTATCTTCGACAGTGGTTAAGCTTATCGCACCAGCATTATTCACTACTGCATCGATTCTTCCAAATTGTTTGCCAATCTGCTCACATAACTTTTTGATGGCTAATTCTTTTCTGACATCTAACTGCACTGCAATTGCTTTACCACCAGCCTCCTCAACTTCCTTAGCTACTGTATGAATCGTGCCAGGAAGTTTTGGATGTGGTTGATCGGATTTGGCGGCAATAACGATGGTTGCACCTTCCTGAGCAAAGCGAATGGCCATGGCACGACCGATACCGCGACTGGCTCCAGTAATGATAATAACTTTATCTTTTAAGCTAGGCATTAAGCGCTTCCTTAATCGGCTTTTCTAATGCGTCGGGTTTGGTTGCGGTGGCAAATCGAGTAATCACCTGGCCGTCTTTGCCCACTAAAAATTTGGTAAAGTTCCATTTGATGGTTTTGCTACCGAGTAGTCCAGGCGCTTCGTTTTTTAAGTGCTGATAGAGAGGGTGCGCATCATCACCATTGACATCAATTTTTTTGAACAAAGGAAAGCTGATATTAAAGTTTAAGTCGCAAAACTGCTTAATTTCTTCATCACTGCCTTTTTCCTGACTTTTAAACTGGTTACAGGGAAAGGCTAAGATCTCCAAGCCTTGATCCTTGTACTGTTCATACAGCTTTTGTAGTCCTTCATATTGCGGTGTGAAGCCGCAGGCACTTGCGGTATTTACAATCAGTAACACTTTTCCTTTGTATTGCTCCAGTGAAACTTCCTGGCCATTGTTCAAAATGGCTGAGTATTCGTATATGGTATTCATCTTTTGTCCTCGATTGATGCATTGAAACACTCTAGCTATGACTGGTCTGCTCTGTCAATCGAAACCCTTAAACCATTTAAAAAATAACAGGTAGATAGTATGAAAGCATTGATAGGTTTTTCTGCGTTCTTATTAGCGAGCGCATCGGCATTTGCACAGATGCCAACTATCGCTGATAAGGACTTGAAAATAGCAGCTGAACTACGCGATGAAGCTTTGAAAAGCTCAATTGGCTATAAAGTGGTTGAATCATTAACTACTGAAGTTGGTCCACGTATGGCGGGTACCCCGGGCGATGCTGCGGCAGTTAAATGGGGCGTTGCTAAGTTGGAAGAGCTTGGTTTTGACAAGGTATGGACTGAGCCTGTGACTTTCCCTACCTGGAAGCGAGGCTCTGAAAAAGCCGAAGTTATCGCTCCCTATCCGCAGCCTTTAGTGATTACCGCACTAGGCTTCAGCGTGGGTACGCCAGAAGGTGGCTTGAGTGCAGAAATTGTTGAGTTTGATACGTTAGAAGATTTGGTTAACGCGCCTGAGGGAGTAGCAGAGGGCAAAATTGTTTTCATCAAGAACCGCATGAAGCGTGCCCGTGATGGTTCAGGTTATGGTCCTGCAGTATCAGCGCGTGGTCGCGGAGCCGTAGAAGCTGCCAAAAAGGGCGCTGTTGCGATTATGATTCGTTCCATCGGCACCGACAGCCACCGTATGGCGCATACCGGCATGATGCGTTACGAGGAGGGTGTGGAGCGAATTCCTGCGGTGGCATTGTCTGCACCGGATGCTGATCTTCTTGAGAATATGGTTCGGCGTGGTAAGCCGATAACGGTGAAGCTGGATATCGACGCGCAGGATGGCCCGGATTACACTTCGCATAATGTGATTGGCGAGATTCGTGGTTCAGAAAAGCCTGATGAGTATATCATTTTGGGGGCACACCTGGACTCATGGGATTTGGGTACTGGTGCATTGGATGATGGTGCAGGCATTGGCATTACAGTAGCTGCAGCAGAGTTAATTGCACGTCTACCTGAGCGGCCTAAACGGTCGATTCGAGTCATTATGTTCGCTAATGAAGAGCAAGGTCTGGTTGGTGGTAAGTTTTATGCGGAAGCACACAAAGACGAGTTGAATAGAGTTATCACGGCTGCAGAGTCCGATTTTGGCGCGGGCAAAATCTGGCGTCTTGATTCTCGTGTTAAGCAGGAAGCGATTCCTGTGGTGGAAAAGATGGTTAAGGTTATGGAGCCGCTAGGCATCACTTATGGTAACAACCGCGCTGGCGGTGGCCCAGATCTGATTCCTTTACGTGGCTATGGCATTTCAGTGTTCTCATTGCGTCAGGATGGCACTGACTATTTTGACTACCATCACACTCCAGATGATACTTTTGACAAAGTAGACAAAGAGTCGCTGGATCAAAATACAGCAGCTTATGTCGTGTTTGCTTATCTTGCTGCGCAGATGGAAGGTGACTTTGGCTTTGGTCTTGAGTAAGCATTAGGATTTTATTGGTATTAAAAGACGTGCCTAGGAGCGCGTCTTTTTTTGTGCGCTGTTTGTTTTTCATCCAATTTGTTAAAAAGTGTAAAAAAACACGTCTTTCTTACTACTTATTTATGTAGTTAAACGAACGATAATTTTAGCTAATAGCACGCATGAGCTTTGCTTGCGCGGGTTTTGGGGGGTTGCTACAATCGATGGGATTTCTTGACTTAAGCCGATACTTTCATCGGTTAGAGATTGGGTTGTTTTTGTTTTGAACAAAAATTGAACTGCAAAGATCAATAGACCCTAAACACTTTAGTGTGAGTAATTAATGACTAAAAACAGTTTTCGATACACCTTAAGTCTTATTGTTGTTCTGGCGTTGATCTGGATCGGCAACTCGGGTTTTTATAATGGCCTCCTGTTGTCATTGGGAACGGTGTCAGTATTGTTTGTTGTGTTAGTTGCTCATCGACTGAATATTGTTGATGAAGAGTCGCAACCTTTAAACCTGAATAGCCGAATTTTTGGCTACTGGTTGTGGTTGCTTAAAGAAATTGTTCAATCAAACATTGGTGTGATTAAGCGAATCTGGCTTGGCCCCAAGTCTATTAGCCCTGTGGTTATGCAGCTACAAATGAGTCAAAAAACTGATATGGGCAAAACTATCTATGGTAACTCAGTCACTTTAACACCAGGAACGGTAACGCTGGATATAGAAGACAGCGTAATGACAGTTTATGCACTGACTTATGATTCGATCGAATATCTTCAGGGTGGAGAGATGAATCGAAGAGTTAAGCGACTGGAGGATTAATGTTTCTTGCTGCTGCAATTGCAATCATGGCTGCCATGATGCTCGCGATAGTGCGTGCATTTGTTGGCCCAACGATCTATGACCGAATCTTAGCGGTGAATATGTTCGGGACAAAAACTGTTTTATTCATTGCTGTATTAGGCTTTTTAATGGGCCGCCCTGAGTTTCTTGACGTCGCTCTGGTTTATGCGCTGATCAACTTTATTGCTGTGATTGGTGTGTTACGCTTCTTTGAATATAAGCGTGTAGCAGACTCCAAGGAGGATGCGCAATGAGCATGTTTCTTGATGGTGTCAGTTGGGCGCTGTTAATTACTGGCGGTTTTATGTGCTTCTCTGGTGGCATTGGCATCCATCGTTTTCCTGATTTTTTCAGTCGTATGCATGCGGCTGGTGTAACCGATACCTTGGGTAGCGCCTTAATACTGATTGGCTTAATGCTACAAACCGGTTGGGAAGCCACAGTGTTGGTTAAGCTTGTACTGATTTTATTGTTCATCTTGTTGACCAGCCCCACATCAAGCCATGCTCTAGCCAAAGCTGCTTTACATGGTGGCTTACGACCTTTGCTGGGCAAATCATCTGATAACAGCGCTATTCCAGACAAGTTTGGAAAAGCACGTTCAGAAACCGACAGTCAATCTTGAGAAGTTAAAGGAGCAGAGTCATCGAAATTACCATTAATGTCATCCTTCTGGCACTGTTAACGTTAACAGCATTGTCTTTAGCGTTTACAAAAGACCTGTTTGCTTCGGTTATGTTGATGGGTGTTTATAGCCTGCTGACGGCGAGTTTCTTCGTGCTTATGGATGCGGTAGATGTTGCCTTTACCGAAGCTGCAGTGGGCGCTGGTATTTCTACCATCTTGATGGTGACTGTTTTATCTATGGCTGGGCGCTTCGAAAATAGGCAACTTCATCACCCCCGGATTGCATTATTCGTTGTGTTGATTACCGGCGTTATGCTGGTTTACGGCACTTTTGATATGCCTGCTTTTGGTGATTTGAATGCACCTGTGCAGACGCATGTTGCGCCTTACTATCTACAACAATCGGCTCAGGATATCGATATCCCAAATGTGGTCACTTCGGTGTTAGCCAGCTATCGTGGATTTGATACTTTCGGGGAAGTGGTTGTTGTATTCACTGCGGTGATTGGTGTTTTGGCAATGCTTGAGTTTTCAAGAAAGCCAGACACTACAGGTGATGAACCTGCACCAATGTATCAGCATAAAATTTTACGTATCGTTGGTAAGATTCTTATTCCGCCTATTATGTTGTTTGCGCTGTATGTCCAATTCCACGGCGAATATGGTCCAGGGGGTGGTTTTCAGGCCGGTGTGATTTTTGCTGCAGCGATTATTTTACATGCCATGCTTTTTGGCGTCGAATCAACGCGTAAAGCTGTTTCAATGCCTGTCGTGAAAGTGTTAGCAGCGGTTGGGGTTTTGATTTATGGCAGTGTCGGTGTGGTAGCCATGCTAAATGGAGGGCGCTTCCTTGAGTATAACGCTTTAGCTGAAAATCCAATCACAGGTCAGCATGTGGGTATCATTATTATCGAGCTTGGGGTTGGCATCACCGTCGCTACCGCCATGATGTTAATCTTTTTGACCTTTGCCCGACGAGTTGGTAAAGCCAACGGAGATAGTGCATGAATTTTCTGGAACAATACAATTACTGGATCGTCATTATTCTGATGATGAGCGGTTTTTATATTGTCATTGCCCATGGCAATCTAATTAAAAAAATGATCGGGCTCACTGTTTTTCAGACATCGGTGTTTATTCTTTATATCAGTATGAGCAAAGTGACCGCAGGTACTGCGCCAATTTTAAATGAGGCCTATAAGGTTTATTCAAACCCATTGCCGCATGTATTAATTTTGACCGCGATTGTGGTCGGGATAGCAACCACAGCATTAGGTTTAGCATTGGTGGTTAGAATTAAAGAAGCTTACGGCTCAGTTGAAGAGGATTTGATTCAGGAAAAAGACTTGCAGCAAGAGGGTTCTGAATAGTGATAGAGCATTTACCGATACTGCAAGTAATTATTCCTTTGCTTGCAGCCCCTATTTGTTTGATTTTACGTGAAGCACGATTAGTTCGCTGGTTCACTTTTATTGCCAGCGCGTTAGCTTTTGTGAACAGTATTTTGTTGCTTCAACAAGTGCAGACCCAAGGCACAATAAGCTATTCATTAGGCGGTTGGGATGCGCCGATCGGCATCGAATATCGGATCGATTTGCTGAATGCTTATCTTTTAATTTTGGTGACATCAATCAGCACTTTAGCCTTATTGGCTGCGGGGCCAAGCCTGCGTAAAGAATTGAGTGAACGTAAAGAAACCTATTTTTATGTGGCTTATCTTTTATGCCTAACTGGTTTGTTAGGTATTTTAGCCACTGGTGATGCTTTTAACGTCTTTGTCTTTTTGGAAATTTCATCGCTCGCATCCTATACCATGATTGCCATGGGGCGAGATCGCCGTGCACTATGGGCGTCCTATCAATATTTGATCATGGGCACCATCGGAGCGACTTTTATTTTGATTGGTATCGGTTTGATGTACATGATGACCGGCACCTTGAATATGTACGATCTGGCGGAGCGCTTGCCAGAAGTGCAACAGACTAAAACCGTATTTACCGCTTTTGCGTTTTTCGTGGTTGGCGTTTGCTTAAAGCTGGCACTATTCCCGTTACATTTATGGTTGCCTAATGCTTATGCTTATGCGCCATCGATTGCTACAGTTTTCTTGGCTGCAACGGCAACCAAAGTGGCTATCTATGTCTTGCTGAGATTTATCTTCAGCGTTTATGGCTTTGAGTTTTCGTTCTCGCATTTGCCATTACAAGAAATTTTGGTTGCTCTCGGCTTGATGGGTGTTTTTGCTGCTTCTATTGTGGCGATTTACCAAGATAACGTGAAGCGGTTGTTTGCCTATTCTAGTGTCGCCCAAATTGGTTACATGATTTTAGGATTAGGCGTTGGCTCAAAAACAGGTTTAACCGCAACTCTGTTGCATCTGTTCAATCATGCCTTAATGAAAGGTGCCATCTTCCTTGCCTTGGCGGGACTCATTTATCGCGTGGGCAGTGTCAACCTCAAAGCTTTTTCGGGTCTCGGTAAGCAAATGCCATGGACCATGGCTGCCATTGTGGTTGGCGGTTTGAGTTTAATTGGTGTGCCATTAACGGTTGGTTTTGTCAGTAAGTGGTACTTGGTTCTAGCTTTATTAGAGTCGAACTGGTGGCCGATTGCTGTATTAGTCTTAATCGGTTCATTGCTGGCAGTGATTTACGTATGGCGAATCGTTGAGGTTGCTTATTTCCGTAAAGCCATGCAAGACAGCGCACCTTACAAAGAAGCACCTTTGATGATTTTAATTCCCACCTGGATTTTAGTATTAGCCAATATTTATTTCGGCATCGACACTGGCTTTACCGTTGGCCTGTCCGAGCAGATTGCTGCAAGCTTGTTTGAGGTGGCAAAATGATTGAGCAAAGTGTATTAATGCAGTTGATCATTATTTTGCCGTTACTGGCAATCCCAGGCATTATTATTTTCGGCAAGTGGCCTAACTTGCGTGAAGCAGTGACCTTGATCGCTGGTGGCTTATTGCTAATTGCAGTCATTGTGTTTTATCAGAATTTTGATGCGGGGCAAGCCGCTTATATTCACTGGATCGAACTGCTCCCTGGATTAGATATTGCTTTTAAAGCTGAACCTCTTGGTGTCTTGTTCAGTATGGTTGCTGGTTCCTTGTGGCTTGTTACATCGGTTTATGCGATTGGTTATATGCGCGGTCATGGTGAAGTGAACCAAACCCGCTTTTACGCTTGCTTTGCAGTGGCTATTTCAGCCGTTATGGGTTTGGCTTTCGCTGACAACCTGTTCACTTTATTTATATTTTATGAAGTTCTGACATTATCCACTTATCCATTGGTTACCCATGCTGGCACTGAAAAAGCCAAGCAGGGTGGGCGTACTTATTTGTCGATATTGTTGGCAACTTCTATTGGCTTCTTGCTGTTAGCGATTGTCGGTACCTGGTGGCAGACAGGTACATTAACCTTTACTCAAGGTGGCGTGTTTGACGATAGCACTTCTAAAGTCGCTACCAGCGTTTTGCTGGTGCTGTTTATATTTGGCATTGGTAAAGCCGCCATTATGCCATTCCACCGTTGGTTACCAGCAGCAATGGTCGCGCCAACCCCTGTTAGTGCTTTGTTGCATGCCGTTGCGGTTGTAAAAGCCGGTGTTTTCACTGTACTTAAAGTTTGTGTGTATATCTTTGGCATTGACCTGTTGCGCGATATTCCTGCCACTCAATGGTTGCTTTATTTGGCAGCAGCTTCGGTGCTACTGGCTTCGTTGGTCGCCATGCGCCAGGATAATCTCAAGAAGCGATTGGCTTACTCCACGGTGAGTCAATTGGGCTACATCACGATTGGTGCCTTGCTGGCTTCGCAAGCCGGCATTCTCGGCGGTGCCCTCCACATTGTTGCTCATGCCTTCGGTAAAATCACACTGTTCTTCTGCGCGGGTGCGATTATGGTGGCGGCTCATAAAACTGAGATCAGTGACATGAGAGGGCTCGGTAAAGCCATGCCGATTACCATGATTGCATTCTTCATCGGCAGCTTGAGCATTATCGGCTTACCACCAGCGGCTGGTGTCTGGAGTAAGTGGTATTTATTGATGGGAACTTTGGACACTCACCAATGGATTGTGATGAGTGTTTTGATGGTCAGTTCTTTACTGAATATCGCCTATTTATTACCAATCCCATTGCGAGCTTTCTTCCCCGGAGCTGGCCCTCAAGGGGCGGATTTTCGCGAGAATGCAAAAGTTATACGAATTGAAAGAGCTCAGATTAAAGAAGCCCCTTGGCCATCATTGGTTGCCTTATCAATAACGGCCATAATGACGATGGTGTTATTTTTCTGGCCTCATGTGTTTTACGAGCTGGCCGCTTCTCTAGCAGGTTTGTCCGGAGGTATTAATGGCTAAGCAGAATAATACTGAGAAACAGTATTTATTTGATAACCCGAAAAATGTTAAGCGCCTTCTCTATGTGGTGTACGCCATTTGTATTGTCTTGGTGCTATTAGACTTTGTCATTCATCGCCATATTTATCATTCATGGGAATCATTATTTGGCTTTTACGCGATCTATGGTTTTGTGGGCTGTGTAGTCCTAGTGTTGGTAGCCAAGTGGATGCGAACCTTTTTGATGCGCGATGAAGATTATTATAACCGTATCGAATTAAAACAGCACAAAGTGGAAAGCAAGAATCAAGAGAAGAAAGCAGGAGGCGAGCATGTGGATGATTGAGATGCCAGCCTTCGCGCCGTTCTTTATTGGTGCACTGATAGCTTTATTGACCCGAGGGCGTGTGCGTCAAGCGGTGCTTTTGATCACTCCTGTTTTGAGCGGATTACACTTATTAACAGTGCCGGTGGGAACCAGTGTTGGCTTTGAGCTGGCCGGATTCTCCTTAGAAATCTATCGTGTCGATAAGCTGAGCCTGTTGTTTGGTTATATTTTTCATATTGCTGCTTTCCTGGCTATTTTATTCTCCATTCACGTCAAGGACACCTTGCAGCAAATCAGTGGGCTTTTGTACGCTGGCAGCGCAATCGGTGCTGTATTTGCCGGCGACTTGCTTACTTTGTTTGTTTTCTGGGAACTACTGGCCATAACCTCGGTATTTTTGATTTGGGCCAGAGGTACTGAACGCTCCTATGTGGCCGGTATGCGTTATCTGATCATTCAGGTCCTCTCCGGGGTGATTTTACTGGTCGGTATCATTTTTTACGCTTACCACAAGCAAAGCATCAGCTTTAGCTTGATTGGCCTTGAAGGTACTGCGGGCTGGTTAATATTTATCGCCTTTGGTATCAAGTGCGCCTTTCCAATGTTGCACAACTGGTTAACCGATGCCTATCCGGAAGCTACGCCTACCGGAACCGTCTTTTTAAGTGCCTTTACCACGAAAGTTGCGGTGTATGCGTTGGCACGTGCTTATCCCGGTACCGAACTGTTGATCTACATCGGCGTGACCATGGCCTGCTTCCCGATTTTCTTCGCAGTTATTGAAAATGACCTTCGTCGAGTACTGGCCTACAGTATGATCAACCAGATCGGCTTTATGGTGGTCGGAATTGGGATTGGTACAGCATTAGCAGTGAATGGTGCTGTATCGCATGCCTTTAACGATATTTTGTTTAAAGGCCTGCTCTTCATGTCGATGGGTGCGGTGTTGCATATGACTGGAAAAATTGACGGTTCCAGGCTGGGTGGTCTCTATAAGAGCATGCCCAAAACCGCAATTTTGTGTATGGTGGGCGCCGCTTCGATTTCAGCCTTCCCGCTATTTAGTGGCTTCGTCAGTAAGTCGATGGTGATGTCGGCGGCGATTGAAAATGGTTATGGCTGGGCTTGGTTGTTGTTGTTATTCTCAGCAGCAGGCGTATTCCACCATGCTGGCATCAAGATCCCATACTTTGCTTTCTTTGCTCATGATTCAGGGATTCGTACGACCGAGCCACCGAAGAATATGCTAATGGCGATGACTATTTCAGCGGTGTTATGTATTGCGATTGGTGTCTATCCAAACGCTCTGTATCAATTGTTGCCATTTGATACCGGCTATAATCCTTATGATGCTACACACGTGCTCACTCAGTTGCAGCTACTGTTCTTCTCTGCATTGGCCTTTGTCTGGTTGAATTTACGTGGCATGTATCCACCAGAGTTACCATCTGTGAATTTGGATGCAGACTGGCTCTATCGTCGATTATTCCCAGCAACGTTGAAGCCCTTACTTAATGGCATGTGGCGTTTGGATGGAGCCTTCAGAAGCTGGTTTATGAATCGCTTAAATGGAGCGCTTGGTATGCTGTCGCGTCATGCACCGGATGGTGTCTTATCAAGAACCCAGCTTTCAGGAAGCATGGTCATCTGGGTCACGATATTGTTAGCGACTTTTCTGATATTAAGTTTTTGGTAACTAATGATTGAGCATTAAACAGTAATAAGAAAAAGCCGGCTTGCGCCGGCTTTTTCTTTTAGGCTATTGGAAGCCTACTGAACGATAACAAAGTCTTCTAACTCAGGGCATAAACCTTCCAGTTTTACCTTGTAATGCCAGTCCGCAGTCGTATCCCCCATGAACCAGTTGCGTGTATCTAGATACGCAGTCGAGTTCACGCAGTGTTGTGGCGAGATTCTGTAACTACGACCAGTGCCTTTAGGGTTGTCATACTCATAAGTAATCACTTCAAACCCTTTACCGATACCAGGGCCGGTGCCACGGTATGGGTTGGCAAAGCAGGAGGTAGCAGCTAAGCAAGTGTAATCATCAACCGCGATGGAGCCTTTATAGACGTGATGGTCATAGGTGTCAGATACCGACGTCTTTTCAAGTTTTTTAACATTGGAGTTCAACCAGTTGTAGAGATTAACGCCTGGATATGCTGCACTAATTGCTCCAGTTGTGTAAGCCAAAGGATGCTCACAATCTGTCCATTGTCGAGTATTACGACAGGCATCCATAGCAGTACTAATTTCTATCTGTGAGCTGCCACATTGGCTTGGAGTGCTTCTATTGTAATCACTCCAAGGTGAACAGCGCTCGGTATGTTGAACACTGATGTTGGCCCAGCGTCGCATTTGAGCTAATGGTCCTTGATTACCAGTAAAATCAGCAAAAATAGCAGAGTGAGGATAGTTGCTATAAGCAGAAGGTCTAACATATTGGCGTGTGGAGAACTCAACTGCTGCCCAATTGCTGGAATTGGTACCTTGTAAGAACTGATTATACTTGTCGACAACATTAGCTGGAGTCACGCTGGCAGATAAGCCCTCTGGTCCACCGACTTGCGAAGCACTGATGCTAACCTGCAGATTTTCTAGAAGGATTTCCAACTCGCTATTTGATGAAGCTGCACCGTTAGCGTTGAATACATCCCCTAGTTTTAAACCAAGCTGACCTTTCTTTTGTTCGCGCTCTGTATAGCTGTATTTCTTGGAGTCAAAGGAGAACACCAGATAAAGTGCTGAGCCAACGTTGGCACCATCGATAAAGGCATCGCCACAGAACTCTCTGAAATCTGCTTTGGCATCGGCATCATTCGGTGACAACATATTGTTGGTAAAGTCTGGATCGATTGGATCGGCAGAAGTTGCCAAGCGCCAGTTTTCTTCGCGATTCACGATTTTTACGACAAAACGAATCGTGTCATGATCTGAGATAGACTCAACAAAGCGAGACTTCTCTCCAGAAACACCCAGACTCAGGTCATCACCCGTAAAGCCAACTTTGGCCGAAGCTGAAACGTCAAGTAACTCTGCCAAGTGATCATTATTTTCAACATAATCCACGTTAAAAGTTACAGGCTCATAGGGAGTATTTTGAGTGATTTGGAAGTTTGCCTGATCAACATCGAGACAGGTTTGTTTCAAAGAACCTCGAATAAGATCATAGCCATCACCAAGGTAAAATCGTTCACCTGAACTGGTGGTAGAAAAAGTCGTGCCACTTGAGGCATCATCTCTAATCAAAGCTGATTTGTAGCTATCTGCTGAAGATTTATAAGCAGTAGCTTTTTGATCGATGTTGGAAAGGAAGCTGTATTCAGCATAAAGGTTTGGACGCGGTTGATAATTTACCATCATCTTGTCGCTGTAACGGTAACCACTACAACCTTTGCTATTACATGATCTGACTCTGTAACGCTTTAAGGCTTTGCCAGATGAAGCGGTAAAGTATTTACTCGTTCCGTAACCATCGTATACTTTTGACCAGCTGCCATTGTTGGTTTGTTGGTAGAGTTCATTGCGAACCGAATACCCATAACCATTGCCGCTACTCCAGGTCACACGATAATTGCTGTCATTGGTATAAGTGGGTGTTTTAATAGAGCCAGGCGTTCCTGGTGGATAGTAAGGTCCTGTTGAGCCGCCACCGCCGCCATCACAATCATCGATCGGTTCAATTCGATTGACGCTTGGGCTTTGAACTTTGGCAGGCTCTAAGCAAGGCTCTATGAGTTGAGGGGATACTTTTGGGCTTAATAGTTCTTTGTCTTTTGCATAAAGATCAGGTGAGCCTGACCACAATATTGGCAATAGACACGCCATGGTGAGATATTTATAACTTTTCATGATTTAATAACCTTTCTGTTTGTGAATTAGGCTTCAAAACAGTGCCATAAATCAGTCAAAGTGGGTTGATGACGTTGTGATAGTTAGTTGATTATAATGTAATAGCAACTTAATGATAATAATAAAAAAATAGTAATATACGAGATATATCAATAGCTTATATTTCATACCATATAGCAGAGAGAGCACTCCGAAAGTCATGCCGAAAACCATAAAAATGGGAAGCTGGGTAGTATTTCCCGATCACAATAAACTGTGTTACCAAGGTGAGGATCATCATATAGAGCCGCTAGCGATGGATGTGCTGGTTTACTTTTCCGAGCATCCGCAACATGTGGTTAGTAGAAATGAGCTAATCGAAGCTGTGTGGGGAGGAAGAGTCGTCGGTGATCATGCTGTTTATCGAATCATTAATAAACTGCGCCAAATTTTAGCGAAAGATACTGACCAAGAGTACATTAAGACCATCAGAAAGAAAGGCTACCAGTTGGTATGCGATGTTGACTTGGTTGAGGAGCCAGTTAGAGGTGGGGCCATTGACTCAGAGCAGACATCAGCCAATCGTTCAGTAACCCGTGCCGATCAAAAGTTAAATGAATCTGAGCTTATCAGTTCTAACCAAAATCATAGCCAGTCGAAACAGCATAAGTATAAAGATAGTAGTTCGTGGCGGAGAAGCATTCTCCGGATACTTTTATTATGCATAGTGATGGGTATTGGGATCCTTGCGGTAAAGCTTTATTTTTATTTCGCCTTAACCCGTTATGATCATTCAACACCACTCATTACTTTAGAGGGAGCAATTCGGGACCCCAGTTTTTCTCCTGATGGGCAATTCATAGCTTTTAGTTATCGAGAAAGTGTGAAGGATGACTGGAACATTTATGTTGAATCTTTGGTAGACGGGCGTTTATACCAAATCACCGATGATATGACAGATGAGCTCAAACCATCATGGGCTCCCGATGGTGGTAAGCTTGCTATTTTGCGCTATGACAACCACGCTTGCATGATTGACTCAATTGCAGTTCCAGTGGCTGTTTCTTCGCCTGCTTCTTCGGGAGAGTCAGTTGCTAACACGTTAGCCAATTGTTCAGGGGTATTGCAGCACAACGATGTGGCTTGGGGGAAGGAGGGTAAATATCTCTATTACACCAGCGCCAGCTCTAAAGTCTCTCCATTACAGGTTTTCCGGCTTACTATATCAACCGGTAAAACCGAGCAGTTAACCAATTATACTCAGGGAGAAACTCGGGGCGCTCTAGGCCTTAGGCTGTCGCCTGATAATAGTCGGCTTGCAATTCTAAAGGACGTTAATTGGCGTAACAGTCGAATTGATTTACTGGATTTGTCTAACAACACTGTAGAGACCATACGCCATTTGATTGGCTGGAATCGTTATTTTGATTGGTCGGCAGATGACGCTACTATAATTTACAACCGAAACTCAACCGAGGTCGATGCTTATAATGTATCTTTTGGTGTAGAGAAAAATATTGCTAAGAGTGTAGAGCCTATTTCTTTTCCCGCTCACTCGCCCATAAAAAATGAATTGGCCGTGGTTACAGGCCGCAAGGTGGTAAATATTGTTGCTGAGTCGTTAGGCGATAATTCTGCCACCGAACAACAACCCCTGATCATTATATCGTCCAGTTCGATTGATAATTATGCAGAGTATGCAAACACCTCAGACCAAATCGCCTTTGTTTCGAGAAGAACAGGTGAGCCACAAATATGGCTGAAAAAGATGGATGGAAGTGAAAAACAACTGACCGCCTTTGAGAAAAGCTTTGATATCAGGCGAATAAGGTGGTCACCAAGCGACGAAGCTTTGTTATTCATTCATAATAATCTGCTCTATCAATTATCTTTAGATGACCAAAAACTTAAGGTTTTGTACGAGGCGCGAGAAGGAGAGACCATAGAAGGGGAGTCATGGGCTGATGATGGTTATTCAGTATTATATTCATCGGACCGGGATGGGGATTGGCAGGTATATAAGCTTGCCTTGCAAGAAGTGAGTGGCAAGAAACAACCTAAACAATTAACTCAGAAAGGTGGCTATGCCGCTTTCGAATCGCCCGATAAAGCAGGAGTTTTTTATTTAAAGTATCACACCAAAGGGTTATGGTTTAAGACTTATGATGCGATTATCGCTGGTTCAGACAAAGAGACTCGCATACTTGATAATATAGATGTTTTCAGTTGGAACAGTATTTATCTTAAGCGAAATAATATTTTCTACCTGTCCAATGAATACCCAAAGATGAGTATTTATCGATATGACTTGGCTGCTCGAAAGCACTTTTTTGTTCAGAACTATTACGGTTCACCCTGGTTACTTTCAGTCTCTCACCAAGCTGATAAGATTCTGTATCAGCGAAATACCCAAACCCAATCCTCATTAGTGTTATTAAAGCCTTGAGTTTTAACTCAAGGCTTTAATCGTAGACTACCTTTCGCTGCAAAAAACATTGAAAAGGCGGCACATGAAGCTTCTTTCTGAAGTGTCTTCGCCGTCATTACCAGTGCCAGGCTCATCAGCTTGCAACATAAGTGGGTTAGCCGAGGTGTAAGATGTACTATTGTGAGTTAGCCCGTAGTTAAGGCCAATGAATAAAATTAGAACTAAAGCAAATAGTGATTTCATTATATTTCTCCTTCAGCGTTATTGCCGTTATTCAACTTTTTGAGTCCAAAATGGGACGGGTAGAAGCTTAAAATGGTCCGCGCCTATTAGCTAGTGGGGTTGCTTAATGTTTAGTTAATGGAAAGTTAAGCAGCAATAAAGTACCTGACTGATAGATAAAGCGACATGGCTAGAAGCACCGCAGGTTTATCTTTTTGGGGTTTTAGGGTATTTTACAGCGCTCAGATTACAGCGCTCAGAATGACACTAAAAACTGCTGATTTGATTTTATGTCATATAACGAGCGGTGTTATTTACTGAGGTGGTTGTTGTTACAGCTGGAAATGGCTCTTACTATGTGCTAAAAAGTCTGTGACAATTGACCTCTTACCAGTTACAAGAATTCTTAAATTATGGGGATAGCTGATGGTTTCAACAGCTAAGGCGTTAACGCCAGCTGCTTTTGCAGAACAATATATCGTTGAATCAATTTGGAACGGCAAGTTTGCTGCCGGCACTATTTTGCCTGCAGAGCGTGAGCTGGCAGAGATTATTGGGGTGACACGTACGACATTACGTGAAGTCTTACAACGTTTGGCACGTGATGGCTGGTTGACGATCCAGCACGGAAAGCCGACTAAAGTAAATGATATCTGGCAGTCAGCTACTCTTAATGTTCTGGATACCTTGATTACCTTAGATGATGAGGGCTCCATGAAACTAGCCGATGATCTTTTACAGGCTAGAACCTCAATTGCCAGTATTTTCTTACGCCAGGCAGTAAAAAACAATCCTGAGAAGTTGTTGGAAGTATTAAAAGAATTGGATGATGTCAGTAATGATGCTGATGGATACATTGATTTCGACTGGCACTTCCATCATTCTGCAACCCGCGCCTCCGGAAACCCAATTTATACATTAATGCTAAATGGTTTCGAAGCTATATATTATAAACTCGGTCGTTTTTATTTTGGTTGGGAGCAAACGCGAAAGCTGGCGTATCAATATTATAAAGATCTTGAAGTGGCAATTGGTCAGGGCGACGCTGACAAGGTGGTTAAAATCCTTTGGGATTATGGTCATGAAAGTGGCGAGCTTTGGAATAAAGCCAAATCAGAGTTAAAAAGTTTCAGTGAGTTGGGCGTATAAATTACTGGTAAGTCCACTTGCATAAAACCACTATTAAAGAGTAGGATTGGGGTAATTCTGCATATAAACAAAACGAATAACGGCCTTATAAGCCGTTTATACCGAATGGGAGTTAAGAGATGAAAAAAGCTTTATACGGAGTCGCGCTGATGAGCAGCATGATTTTGACGGCTTGTACTGACGGTCCAGAAGAACCAAAAATTCCGGGTACTGGTGACGGTAGCACTAAACTCGTTGCACCAGTATTCGCGCCGGGTGACGGTGAGTTACCAATTCCTAATGATTTGCTGTTTAACGGCACAGCTGATTTAACTCTTAACATCCCAACCGATGATCCAACTGATATGTCTGATCCGCAAAATGCGATCAATGCATTGGACGGTTGGTCAACTCATGCTCCTTTTAGCATTGAGTTCCGTGGTGCAATAGACGGTTCAACCGTTGTACCCGGTCAAACCGTTCGGTTATTTAAAGTCTCAGTTAATCGCCCAGAAGCTATTCCTGGTACAGGTATTCCAGCTCCGACAGGCCCTGTGACTGGTGTTGAAGCTGAGTTAGCGGCGGGCGTAGACTTCGTTGCTGTCCCAGCAAGTTCAACTTCTGTTGGCGTTATACCGCTGAAGCCTCTAGAGCCACAGGCCAGCTATATGGTTGTAGTCACCAACGGTATTTTGGATGCTAATGGCAATGCAGTGATTTCTGACGCACAATTCTCAGTTGTAAAGTCACCAGACCCCATTCCTGAAGGTAGCGCCACAGCAGGTTTAGAGCCAGTACGTCAATTAACGCAGACAATGTTAGCGGCATCCACTAGTGCTGGCATTGATCGTGATGATGTTGTTCTAACTTATCAGTTTACGGTGCAATCAGTAGCAAACGCGCTAGTAACAGCGAATAATGCCTATGTGCAGGCTGCGGCTGATGCCGGTTTGCGACCTGCATCCAGCTTTTCAAGCTTGATGACTGATACCACACCCTTCACTGGTATTGGGGCAGCTAATCTTTATAAAGGTGAGGTGACATTACCTTACTTGTTAACAGCACCTACCGCTGGAAACCCTACCTCAGTACTTGATAATTCCTGGGTTGGTGCACAGCAAATTCCAACACCACAAGGCCCAATAGCTAACCCATTAGCTGGTGCGCCAATTACTTATGCAAACCCTCTGGCGCAAAAAACGGGTGACGAAATTGTTCCGCTATTGGTTTCAGTACCTAAAGATCCAAACTGTTCGAAACCTTACCCTGTAATGATTTTCCAGCATGGCATTACCAGCAATCGTACAGCGATGCTTGGCATAGCGGACACTATGGCCAGTACTTGTACTGCGGTAGTTGCTATGGACTTACCATTACACGGTATAGGTTCAAATAACCAAGTACATCAAGGGCTTCAGCTAGCAAGTGGCGGCGCAATAGGTATTTTTGAAGGGTACAGCGCAGGAGATGTGCGCGAACGTACTTTTGGTGTTGACTATATTGATAACGCTACTTCGGCACCAGGTCCTGATGGTCAAGCTGACCCATCGGGTGCTCATACTATTAACTTGACCAACTTGGTGGTTTCTCGAGATAACTTACGTCAAGCCGTACTCGATTTACTGGTTCTTGAAGAAGCTATTCCTGCAATGGATATTGATGGTGATACACAGCCCGACTTTGATCCTGACAATGTAAGCTTCATGGGTCATTCTTTAGGCGGAATTGCAGGTTCAAAGTATATTGGCCTATCAGACAAAGTAAAAGTCAGTGTGCAAGCGACTACTTCCGGAAGTATAGCTCAAATGTTAGATGGTTCGGCTTCATTCAGTCCTCGTATTCGTGCAGGATTAGCCGCAGCATCAGGTGTTCCTGCAGATGACCCATCTTTTGAGTCAGCGGTTTTGAAGCCATTTTTGTTTGCAGCGCAAACTGTGGTTGATTCAGGCGACCCGGTAAACTATGCAGTGTTAGCACGTGCTTTAGATATTCCAACACTGGCACTTCAAGTTCAAAATGACCAAGTTGTACCAAATCAAGTTGCTGGTGCACCATTAGCTGGTAGCATCCCTCATGCTGCGTTATTTGGTTTACCTACGCTAACCGAGTCGACTGCAACTGATAGGGCATTCTTAAAGTTTGTGTCAGGCGACCATGCTTCGCCTCTTAGCCCAGCAGCTGATGCGGCGGTAACAGTTTCAATGCAAACTGCGATTGCTAACTTCATAGCTTCAGGTGGCACTCAGGTTGTGGTATCTGACCCTAGCTTGGTGGAGCCCTAAGTATTATAGTTATACAGACTTACATTAAAGCCCTCATAAGAGGGCTTTTTTGTGCCTATAACAAAACTGCTAAAACCGAATGGTCATTAAAAGGTAACTGTTATACCTTTAGCCAAGTCGGTGTTAAAATAGCCAACTATTTTGTGCTGAAAGCCATTAAGGCCTTGGCAGTTTTAGAAGTGACAGTCTGACATTCGGAGAATGACTTGGAATTTTTAAGTGAATACGGTTTATTTTTATTGAAAACAGCTACCGTTGCGGTGGTCATCATCATTATTATCAGCATGTTGATTAGCGCAGGTCAAAGACAGCGCTCGACAAGCAAGGGTGATATTAAGGTGGTTAACCTTGGCGAGACGATTAAAGACAATAGTCAATCCATAAAAAATGAAATTCTGACTAATGCTGAGTATAAGCAACTTCTTAAGGAAGAGAAGGAACGTGATAAACAGCAAGAAAAAGAAGCAAAGCAGAAACTAAAGCAGGCTAAAAAGGATGTTAATAGGGCTTCAAGCGCGCCAGTAGTTGCCGTTGAGGCTTCTGGTGATGAGGCTGGGTCTGAAGACGCGGTTGTTGCAGATGAAAGCTTATCCGATAGCCCTCAAAGAATGTATGTTATTGATTTTGATGGGGATATACATGCGTCGGGTGTGGATTCCCTGCGTGAAGAAATCACAGCGATTCTTGCTACTGCCAACCAAAATGATCAGGTTTTGGTGCGCCTCGAGAGCCCTGGGGGCTTGGTGCATAGTTATGGTCTCGCTGCATCACAGCTAAAACGTGTGCGTGATGCTGGTTTAAAGCTGACTATTTCTGTGGATGAAGTTGCCGCTAGCGGTGGCTATATGATGGCCTGTGTCGCTGATGAGTTGGTTGCTGCACCTTTTGCAGTGCTAGGTTCCATTGGCGTAGTTGCTGAAATTCCAAACTTTAATCGTTTATTGCAAAAAGCGAATATAGATTATGAGCAACATACCGCCGGTCAATACAAGCGCACCTTAACCATGTTTGGTCAAAACACAAGTGTAGCGCGTGAGAAATTTAAACAAGAGCTTGATGAAACGCACCAACTGTTTAAAACCTTTATTCACGAAAATCGTCCTGACCTTGATTTAGATAAGGTCGCAACGGGCGAGCACTGGTATGGTCGACAAGCACTTGAGCTTGGACTTGTTGATACGATTCAAACTAGTGATGATGTGATTCTAGATGCGCTTAAGTCGATGGATGTCTATTCAATTAAATACGATATTCGCAAACCTCTAACTGAACGTTTATCGCTCAATCTGTATCAGGCAATGGACAAGTTTGTTCTGCGTTGGATACAACGTTCTTCACAAAGCAATATCTTTAAATAAGCCATACTTCTTTTATATGGAATTTGAATTCTGGGACAACTGTTGGCAGCGTGAGTCTCAGCCGTTTCACCTGGCTGAGGCGCACACCTTTTTAGTTACCTATGTGCAGCAGTATTTTTCCAAGGATGAAAAAATCTTAGTACCGCTTTCCGGCAAGTCCCTGGATTTAGTGTTTCTGTCTGAGCAAGGCTATTATCCGGTCGGTATTGAGTTTAACCCCAAAGTAGTCAATCGATTTATTCAAGAAAACCAACTGGAATTTGCTTCGCAATCTTTTTCTGCCCCCAAAGATCACCAATTAGTTTGTTATCATAATGACACTATGGAAGTGTGGTTGGCGGATTTTTTCGAAGTTACGCAAGATCATATAGGAAGCTTTAAGCAGGTCTATGACAGAGCGGCATTCATTGCGTTGCCAGAAAGTATGCGGCAACCTTATGCCAGGCATTTGAATAGCTTGTTGGCAGAGAATGCGACTATCCTTCTGGTCACCATGGACTATCAGCCTGATGAGATGTCAGGGCCCCCATTTCTCGTCACTTCGAATGAAATCAAACAGCAGTTTCCAGAAGGGAAAGTTGAAGAGCTTTGTCGCTGTAGCCTGTTAGACAGTCACCCACGCTGGAAAGAACTTGAGTTAAGTCGTTTAGACGAAGTGTTATACAAAATTACTTTTTAATGATTATGAAAAATACTACCCCTTACGGACTTTGGCAGTCACCCATTTCTGCCGAAATGTTAGCCAGCAAATCAACACGCTATGGCCAGATGCAATATATCAACGATGCTGTTTATTGGCTTGAATCACGTCCGCACGAACAAGGCCGTGGCGTCATAGTGCGCTCTCAAAATGGTAAGAGAGAGGATGTGACACCAGAGGGTTTTAATGTGCGTACTCGCGTACACGAATATGCCGGTGGTGATTTCTGGGGTAGGGGTGAGCATTTACTTTTCGCCGATGATGCTAATCAACAGCTGTGTCTGCAAAATCTGACCACAAACAGTGTTGAGTTTATTACTCCTGAACCACCCGTCAAACGTAGTTTGCGTTACTGTGATGGCGAAGTAGCGCCTAACATGGCGTATACCGTCTGTGTACATGAACGACATGAAGCAGATGAAGTTATCAATGAATTAGTTGTGATTTCACTGTTAGCACCTTACACCAAGCAGATTATTGCTCAGGGATATGATTTTTATTCCAATCCACGCATCAGTCCCGACGGCAAACAGTTGTGCTGGATTAGCTGGAATCACCCGAACATGCCATGGGATGAAACCGAGCTGTGGCTGGCCGATATTTCTGCATCTGGCGAGATTGCTAATCAGCGCAAAGTAGCTGGTGGCAACAATGTTTCGGTTTACCATCCTTTCTGGTCGGTAGACAACCAGCTGTACTACGTAGCTGATCCAGAGGGCTGGTGGCACATTTATTGCTTGGAGAATCCACATGAGCCTGTCCATCAAAAACTGGAGATGGAGTTTGGCTTGCCGCAATGGGTCTTTGGTTGTCGCACGGTGCAGTGGCTCAATGACAAGTCGTTGGTTGCTATTGGCACCAGGCAAGGCCAGCAGGCGCTGTATCAAATCAATCTGGAAGATGGTGCTGTCGAGCTGTTTAGTGACCAATGGACGGCGTTTAATGGGCAGATGGTTACTGGCGGTGATGCGCTGTATTTTATGGCAGCCAATCCGCAGACTGGAGAAGCGGTTTATCAGGTAAATATGCACAGTCGTAAAGCTGAGCAGTTGACTGACAGTGATAGTGATCAGCTTTCAGAATATCTCTCAGTGCCGAAGCATATCGAATTTCCAACTACGGGTGATCAAAAGGCTTACGGCTATTTTTATCCGCCAAAGAACCCAGAGTACCAGGCACGGAAAGAAGAAAAGCCACCCTTGATTGTGCTGAGCCATGGTGGACCAACAGGCATGACCGATAACGGTTTAAATCTGACCATTCAATATTGGACCAGCCGCGGCTTTGCAGTAGCAGATGTCAATTATCGTGGCAGCACCGGCTATGGTCGTGCTTATCGGGATAGCCTGAAAGGACAATGGGGAATTCTGGATGTCGATGACTGCATTGCCATGGGACAGTATCTGGCAAAGCAAGGTTTGGTAGATGGTTCAAGAATGGCGATTAGGGGAGGCTCAGCAGGCGGATATACGACTTTATGTGCGCTAACCTTCCATGATGTCTTCAAAGCCGGTATGAGTCGCTATGGCGTTGCCGAGCTGGTTTCACTGTCGCAGGACAGTCATAAGTTCGAAATCCGCTACCTGGACTCTGTTGTGGGACCTTATCCAGAGTGTTCAGACTTGTATCATCAACGTTCTCCGGTTAACCATACAGAGTTACTATCCTGTCCGATCCTGATACTGCAGGGGCTGGAAGATAAAGTAGTCCCTCCAAATCAGGCAGAGGCTATGGTGAAGGCGCTTGAAGAGAAAGGCTTGCCTTATGAGTACATCACCTTTGAAGGGGAAGGGCATGGTTTCAGAAAGCCTGAAACTATCATTAAAGCCTTTACTGCTGAGCTTCAGTTTTATCAGAAGTATCTGCTTTAATAATTAGGAAAAGATAGTTACTGAGTCTCGTGGGGGACTGACGAGGTTTGGTCAATTTCAAGATCATAGAATAGAGTGAAATAGCCATCCTCGGGCTCAAGTAGCAAGTCGACACTTAAGAGAAATTGTAGCGGTGAATCTTCGGTGTAAACAGTTTGCACGGATAGCTCAAACGTTCCTTCTCGGTCTTTATCCTGCAAAAAAGGGTGTTTTTGTAGCGCTCTGAACTGCTCGACTCCTTCTTCATCAAGTCGATACCAGCTAATATGCTCAACACTGTCGTCCTTGAACCAGTGTTTAACAGTCCTTATCTTTTCTTCCTCAAGCTTCTCCAGAGATAAGTATTGGTCAATGTAAGTTTCAGTGTCCTTGTAGCTATATGTGAGTTGGTTGGCCTCTATAACGTTAGTTTTGGTATTGCTACGAACTCTGACACGGAGCTCTTCAGGATTAAGCCGAATAAAATCTTCCTCATCAAAACTCGACATTTTAAGCATAGTGGATAAAGGCACATTAGAGCATGCCTGTACTAACACAATGATAAGTAGGGTTATCAGAAAGATGGGGAGAATTCGCTTCATTACTAGAGTGTAATCCTTTTTATCTAAAACCCATATAAAAAGAGGCGGTAAAGGCCGCCTCTAAATATTTTGTATGATTAATTAATCATCAAACTCAGTATGAACTTTGGCATGATTATAAACATCCTTATCCAGTTCATTTTCACTTTTGGCAACGATAACACTGACTGCGGCATCACCGGTAATATTGACTGCGGTACGCGTCATATCGAGTAGTCGGTCAATACCTAGGATCATACCAATCGCTTCGACAGGCAGGTTAACTTGTGTTAATACACCGGCTAGCAGAATCAAACCAACACTGGGAACACCAGCTGTACCGATTGAAGCCAGGGTTGCGGTAAGAACAACCGTGAGCAATTGAGCCATACTCAAATCGACACTGTAGGCCTGAGCGATAAACAGGGTTGCGATACCCTGCATAATAGCGGTGCCATCCATATTGATGGTCGCACCAAGCGGCAAGGTGAAGGAATAAGTATTGCGGTGAACCCCCAGATTTTTTTCAACGCAACGCATGGTAACCGGCAGGGTGGCATTACTGCTGGAAGTACCAAAGGCGGTAAGCATCGCTGGCCACATTCCCTTGAAAAAATTAATGGGGTTGAGACGGGCAAGGAAAGTAATAAGAACGCCGTAAGTTATCAGGGCATGAAGAATTAACGCTACTATTACTAATAAGAAGTATGAACCTAGTGACCCCGCCAGATCGGAGAATGGGAACTCGGCAAAGGTTTTAGCGATGAGGAAGAAAACACCGTATGGCGCGAAACGCATAATGATATTGACCAGTTCCATAACCACTTTATTGACATCGTTGAACCAGTTGCCAATTCGTTTTCCTTTCTCACCAGACATGGTTATTGCCAGACCAAGCAAGATCGCAAAGACGATGATTTGAAGCATATTGGCAGCAACCATGGCCTCAAAGGGGTTGGTCGGGATAATATCAATTAAGACTTTAGTTAGTGGAGGTTTATCACTGGCATCAAAAGTAGCATCGCCTACGGGCATACCAACACCAGGCTTAAAGATGGAAGCAAGCATTAAGGCGCCAGTTAAGGCAATAGAGGTAGTTAATAAATACAGGCCTATTGATTTTAAGCTCAACTTACCAAGCTTAGAGGGATCAGCCAGCGAGCTGACACCGCATACCAGTGACACCAATACCAGCGGAACCATCAACATTTTCAGGGCATTAATGAACCAGCTGCCGCCGACATCAAAGATCCCATTCACGAAGTATGTATAGGCCCAGCTATCATTTTGGATAGCAGAGCAAGCTTCTTTTGAAATATCTTTTGCGCATTGATAGTCGCCAAACTGTAGGAAGAGTACGCCAACCAGCGCACCGGCGACCATATAGATAAGG